>JACCDZ011141301.1_pt1 | contig 14768 bp, 13 predicted proteins | sample 7449551 | NCBI WGS metagenome assembly JACCDZ01 (sample SAMN15323452, study PRJNA562643) | freshwater metagenome | isolation source: river surface water | place: USA:Blue River Watershed | collected 2017-08-18 | reverse complement strand
CGATTTTTAACAGATCAGACTTGGCACTACTGATTGCACTGTATATACTCCCAGTAACCACTGTATAGGCATTCAGCATCATGCGACCACTAACACCAAGACAAGCCGAAATATTACAACTACTTAAGGACTATCAGGCCGAATCAGGTATGCCACCGACTCGGGCCGAAATCGCCTTACAATTGGGCTTTAAATCCGCCAATGCCGCAGAAGAACATCTCAAAGCACTGGCGAAAAAAGGGTTTATCGAGATGCTGCCCGGTACTTCGCGTGGCATTCGCTTAATCGAAGATCCAGAAGATGAAGCTGCAAATGAGCCTGAAATTCAGGGGCTGCCGCTGATAGGCCGTGTCGCGGCCGGCATACCAATCTTGGCAACTCAGCACGTGGAACAATACTTCCAGTTAGACGCTAATCTGTTTCATCCTGCGGCGGACTTTTTATTAAAAGTTTCCGGCATGAGCATGAAAGACATCGGCATCATGGACGGCGATTTATTGGCTGTGCACAAAACTACGGAAGCTCGGCAAGGCGAAGTGATTGTTGCGCGAGTCGATGAAGAAGTGACGGTGAAGCGATTCCGCCGTGATGGGCAGTTTGTCTATCTGCACCCAGAAAACGGTGATTTCCAAGTGATTAAGGTCGATCTAACTCAACAGTTTTTTGCCATCGAGGGCCTCGCTGTTGGTGTGATCCGCAACCAGACTTGGTAAAACAGCTCGGCTGTTTTGCTTTGTTAGCATAGGGTTTCTCCTGTCGCTGGCGGGTTGTAGGCAGATTTATTGTTGTTGATCAAATAATCATCGCTATCAGGCAACTGGAGCGATGATTTTTTTATTGCTGTGAGCACACTTGTTGGTAAGATAATCGGCAACACTAACAGAGCTTTTCCACTGAGAAGTCTAGATTGCCTGCCGTTGGGGCGTTTGCCTGTTAGGTTCAGGTCGCGAGAAGGAATGAAGAATGCAAAAGATTTGGGCGCTGGCCTTTTTAGTATTAACGGTCGTCTCGGGGTATCTCGGTTATCAGTACCTGACATCGCAGTCTGAATTGACATCAGCCTTGGTTTACCCGGCGCCGCGCAATTTATCTGAATTTAGCTTAATTGATCACCGCGGAAATAGCGTTGGACGCGAGCAGTTGCAAGGACAGTGGACTTTGGCATTTGTCGGCTACACCTATTGCCCAGATATTTGCCCGATGACGATGGCGACACTGTCGGGCGCCGTTGCACAATTGCAACAGGCGCTACCAAAGGGACAACAACTCGGGCTTTGGTTTATTTCGGTCGATCCAAAACGTGATACGCAAAAACAGCTGCAAACTTACGTCGGTTATTTTGAACAACGGGCTTTGACCGGTGTAACCGCAAGCCATGACCAACTGTTCCCATTTGTCCGCGAATTAGGTTTGTCCTATGCAATTAGCAGTAGCACAGAGCCTGAATATCGGGTTGATCATAGTGCATCGATTGTGTTGTTAAATCCTGCTGGGCAGTTAGTTGCAGTGTTCAAACCAGAGATCAACGCCGAGGCCGTGCCGGTCGTGAGCAAAGCACAATTACTTCGCGATTTCCCATTGGTGATGGCGCAGCTTAAATAATTTGAGATACCGCTAGTTCTTGCAGACTTCGCCAAGAACTAGCGCTTCGGTTTTACTTCACAAACACCCACGGTTGCGAGAACCAATAAAAGTAGCCAGGCTTGCTACGACTTGGTGCTGTGCAATTGTAACGATTGTGCGAAAGTTTCAGTGGCTTACTCGCTCTTGCGGTAAAGGTATCCTCGTCGAGCCAATTTAAGGTGATGGCTTCGCCGTTGAAAAAACAATTAAGTGCTTTTGGTTTGAAGTCGTGAGTATCGACCGACAGTTTGAGTAGCGGTGGATTTTGCTTGCTGACCGGATCTGCTCCCGAATAATCAGTGACCGGCAGTGCCAAGGTTTTTAACTTAGGCGCAAAGTGTTTTATCGCGGCGTATTGGCTAGATGATGGGTAACGTGGGATCCGAGTTAACGAAACGCCAGTGCCAACCGCGCCCGATTGTTGGCCAATACCAATAAAGCCAAGCTCTTTAACCAATTTTTCCAATTCAGCACTGAAGTCGCCATAAGGGTATGCCACCCAGTTACGACGAACTCCCAATTTTTCTTCCAGCTGTTGTTCGGCAAGCAAAATGTCGGCTTTGACCCGCTCGCGCCACTTTGCTTGGCTTTCCCCGGCATTTGGCACGGCCAGTCGATGATGATAGGAACTATGGTTGGCGATGATTGCGCCTTCGTCATGCATGGTTTTGATCTGTTGCCAACTGAGCACAGGACCTTCTTGGCGGTCGATTAATGCTGGCCCTAAAAACATCGTGTAGGTATAACCAAATTCCTTGAGGATAGGGCGGGCGTTGGTGAACACATTGGCATAACCATCATCAAAAGTGATCGCGACTTCGTCAGCGGCCAATGGCTCACCGGCCTTAAGCTGGTTGATCAAGCGCTCCAAACTAACAACTTTATAATGATGGTCTTTGAGGTACTGCAATTGCGTGCGAAATTCCTGCGGCGTGACGCTAGTTGTGCTTGGAGTATCAGTGGCAACGTGGTGGTACTGCAAAATAATGGCAGCGTTGGCAGTTGGCGCTAGCAGCGCGACACTCACAGCGAACAGCCAGAATTGACGTAACAAGTTCATGTATCCCCTCAACGACCAAAAAATTGAAAGTAAAATGCGATGACTAAAATAACACAGCGGCCAAGGTGGCCGCTGTGAAGAAAGCTTTAAAGTGCCTTTAGAGACTTAGTAATACGAGTGCTCACCACGTTGGTGGTCGGTGACATCGCGAACGCCATTTAACTCGCCACTGAAGCGATTTAATAGTTCTTTCTCGATGCCTTCTTTCAGCGTCAAATCAACCTGTGAACAGCCATTACAGCCACCGCCAAATTGTAAAATGGCAACACCATCTTCAGTCAATTCAACGACTGAAACACGGCCACCGTGATTTGCTAACTGTGGATTGATTTCTGCGTCAATCACATACTGCACGCGTTCTTTCAGTGGCGCGTTGTCGCTCACCTTGCGAACTTTGGCGTTTGGCGCTTTTAAAGTCAGTTGTGAACCCATTTGATCGGTCACAAAATCAATTTCAGCGTCAACTAAAAATGGTTTGCTGTCGGCATCGATCACCGCATCAAAACCGGTGAATGTGACACGCAAATCAGTTGCCTCGACCGCGTCGACTGGACAATAAGAAACGCCACATTCCGCGGAGGCCGTGCCAGGATTGACGACGAACACCCGAATATTGGTGCCAGCAGCCTGTTTTTCTAACAACTTAACAAAGTGCGCTTGGGCGGCTTCAGAAATATGAATCATCGATAGTACCTGACTAAATTACTAGGTTAATGGCTATGATACCCCTGCGCCGAGAGCTTGCCAAGCCCGCTTGAGTCGGACTCCTCTTTATTGTTATGGTAAACCCCTAAATTTAGGGAGAAACCATGCCAACATTGCCAAGATCTTTGCCGCAGTCACTACTCAGTGCGCTTTTGTATAGCCTGTTGTGTTGGGGCAGTCAATCTGCACTCGCTGCAAACACCGCACCAGCGCCAACTGAATTCCTTGGCTTTGCAACGGGTCAATGGCATGTGCGACATGACCAAGTTGAAGCCTATTTCCGAACGCTAGCGCAAAGTGCGCCAACCACGACGCGATTAGAAGTGATTGGCCGCACCCACGAGCAACGGCCGTTGCTACAACTGGTGATTGCGAGTGAACAAAATCTGGCAAAACTCGAACAAATTCGCCAACAGCATCTAGCAGTAGCGCGCGGCGAAGCCGAGTACGACCCAAGCCTCCCCCTGGTGATTTGGTTGGGGTATGGGGTGCATGGTAACGAATCTAGTGGCCCAAATGCCGCGCTTGAAGTTGCCTACGAATTAGTCGCAGCAAAAACCGCTGAAGCTAAACAGACCTTAGACAATGCGATCATTTTGCTGCAACCGAGTTTAAATCCGGATGGTATGGACAGGTTTGCACTCTGGGCGAATATGCATCAAGGTACCTCCCCAGTTGCAGATACTCAACATCGCGAGCACATCGAGCCGTGGCCGAACGGTCGCCCCAATCATTATTGGTTCGATCTCAACAGAGATTGGCTGCCGCTACAGCACCCCGAAAGCCGCGCTCGGATCGCCCAGTTTCAGCGCTGGTTACCGCAGATCCTTGCCGATTTTCATGAAATGGGCACCGATGGGACATACTTTTTCCAACCGGGGATCCCGAGTCGCAATAATCCGCAAACTCCGGGCAAAACTTTTGAATTAACGGCAAAGATTGCCAATTTCCATGCCGCAGCGATGGATCAGCAACAAGTCTTGTATTTCACTGAAGAAGCCTTTGATGATTTTTATGTCGGTAAGGGCTCGACCTATCCTGATGTGCAAGGTTCGATTGGGATTTTGTTTGAGCAAGCGAGTAGTCGCGGGCATTTGCAAGACAGTATCAATGGTCCTCTCAGTTTCAAAACCACGATTGACCAACAAATTTTAATGTCACAGTCGACGATGCGCGGCGCTTTGGCGTTAAAAGCGGAATTGCAACAGACCCAAGCCCAGTTTTTCCGCGAGGCGGAACAGGCCGCAAAGGTCGATCCGGTGCAAGGCTATTTTGTCGGTGATGATGGCGACAAAACAAGGCTAAATGCTTTTTTGAGCTTGTTGTCACAACACGATATTCAAGCCTACGCAGTAAATAAAGATGTGCAACAACAAGGGCAATTGTTCCGGGAAGGCCATAGCTACTATATCCCGTTGAAACAGCGTCAATATCGGTTAATTAAAGCGGCGTTTAGCACGGAAACCAATTTCAAAGACAACACCTTTTACGACGTGTCGGCTTGGACTTTACCGTATGGCTTTAACTTAAACATGGCGCAAAGCCGCACAACGCCTAATGCGATTGCGGCAAAAGCTTGGCAGGCTGAAGCGACGCAAGTGCCAGCGCCCAGCGCCGGTGCTTACGCCTATGCCTTGAGTTGGAATGATCAGCAAGCGCCAGTGATGCTTGCCGCTTTACTAAAACAGGGCATCGTCGTGCGCTCTAGTGTGCAAGCCTTTCATGCACAGACTAAAACTGGTGTTGAACAGTTTGCCGCTGGCACCATGGTGATCCCGGCCGGTCTGCAAAGTGAGGGGTGGTTTGATACGTTATTGGCGGTGCAACAGCAGTTTGCATTACCCCTTCGTGAAATTAGCACTGGCCTGACACCTGTGGGCAGCGATTTAGGCAGTCGTTTGTTAGTGCCCGTCACTTTGCCACAAGTGGCGCTGATTGCAGGCCCAGGGGTGAATTCATCGGAAGCAGGGGAGATGTGGTTTAGCTTGGAGCGTTTGGCGGGCATTTCACCGAGCTTGGTTGAGCCACAGCGGCTTAGCAAAATCAATTTACAGCGCTATAGCCATATTCTGCTGCCGGACGGCAATTACAGCAGCTGGCAGGATAAAGAAGTACAAATTCTGAAGACTTGGGTTGCTGCTGGCGGCGTGTTATGGGGGCAAAAAGGCGCGGCGCAGTGGTTATCGGAAAAAGGCATACTTCAAGCCAAGGTGCAGCGCAGCACTGATATGGCGAAACTTATTTCCGTAGCAGACGCGAGTTATGGCGATAAAGAGCAGATCGCTGGCAAAAAGCGCATCGCAGGCGCAATTTTTGCCGCGCAACTTGATTTGACCCACCCGTTGGCTTTTGGCTTGCCACGCGCAATGCTACCGGTCTTTAAAAATGACCCAATGTTGTTACTGCCATCAAGCGATGCTTATGTCACTGTTGGTCGTTATACCGATAAACCACAACTCGCAGGTTTTACGGCCGGTGAATACGTTGAGCAAATTCGCCATGGCGCCTCATTATTGGCGCATAATCAAGGCCAAGGTCGAGTGATTGCCATGACCGATAATCCGGTGTTTCGTGGCTATTTCGTCGGCTCTGGTCGGATATTAGTTAATGCACTATTTTTAGCAAAAGCCTTTAATAGTCAGGAAGATGGTGGCGATGGCGAAGAAGAATGACGTAGATCATGCAGGTACAACTCAGCAGTTGTGCCTGGGGCTTTAGTCACCGCTAAACAAGCAACCGCGATGTACTGAACGCCATGTTTGCCTAATAAGCGGCAGAGTGCGTTCACGGTGGCGCCCGTTGTGACGACATCGTCAATCAGCAACACTCTCGCTGGGATCTCAGTTTGTGGGATTAAGCGAAACTGTTTGCGCAGATTGGCCCGTCGTTGTTGTCGGTTCAGTCCGACTTGATGAGGATACTCAGCGTTGACCTGAAAAACCTGTAGCAATGGTAACTGCAGTTGCGTAGCGGCTGCCGCGGCTAGTTGCTCTGCTTGATTAAAGCCACGTTGACGCAATCGTCGATAATGCATCGGAACATAACAAACCGCGTCCACTTGCAGCTGTGTTCGCCACACCTGGCATGCACTTGCAAATTGCTGCATTAACGCATCGCCACAGGCTAAATCTTGTTGAAACTTCCATTGGCCTATCCAATGTTGCCAAGGTTGTTGATACCAACTTAGGCATAGCAGTTGTTGGAAGCGATGTTGCTGCAACCCACGCGATATCGCGGGTAGCGCTAAAGCGTTAAATCCGACGATATCAAGCGATACTCTCGGTAAGTCGTCACTGCAGAAATCACATAACTGTGCTTCTGATCGTTGCACTGGCAGGCCACACCAAAGACAGGCATTTGGCAGCCAATGATGGATTTGCCGATGACACCAAGCGATAATGTGAGTCTTCATTGCATTTCTGAATAAATTAACAATAAATTTACTATGGCTGAATTCTTGAAAAGTACCAAACCAACCTTAGTGTTATTGCATGGTTGGGGTTTAAATCGTGCGGTGTGGCAGAGCCTTTTGCCGTTGCTACCGCTCGAACAACCGGTGTTATGTCTGGATCTGCCTGGTTTTGGCGACCGGCAAACCGCGCCAACGCCTTATCTACTGGATGCGTTAGCTACACAATTACTGCCAGAGATCCCTGACAACTCCCTGCTGGTTGGTTGGTCATTAGGTGGTTTAGTCGCGACCCAGATTGCCAAGATAGCGCCGCAGAAAGTCAAAGCCTTGGCACTTGTTGCGAGTTCACCATGTTTTGTGGCGCGACCGCAATGGCCGGGGATGGCCCCGACAGTGCTTGCGCAATTTGCCGCTGCGCTCCAAAACGATATGGCGAAAACTATCGAGCGGTTTTTAGCAATTCAAGCGATGGGCAGTGATAGTGCGCGTCAGGATATGAAAAAGTTAAGAGATGCGGTTATGAGTTTGCCGGTGCCCCAAAGCCTTGCCATGGCTGGCGGCTTGACGATTTTGGCAAATGCGGATTTGCGCGAAGATTTGGCCAGCTTAAATTGTCCGGTCAGTGGTTGTTATGGACGACTCGATTCTTTAGTGCCAGTTGCTATGACGGCACTGCTTGCTGAAATCGCGCCTGCCATGGAAATCACAATTTTTGCCAAGGCATCACACGCACCATTTATTTCCCATCCGCAAGAATTCATGCATTGGCTGAATGCTTGGTTAGACCGATTTTCGCCATAACTCGAAATATCTAACATCCACTGTAAAGTAGAGTGGCCAATACCCGAGTTAAATAGCGGCAAAGCTGGCAAAAATTTGCCGCTTTTGCCGCCCTTTCCTTGAGTATTGTGGTGAATATGGTTACTATTTAGCCAACACCTCTTTACTTTGGATTACAGCATGGAAATTCAATCAGCCTATTCTTCAGGTCTGCAAGGCCTGCAGCGAGCATCCAGCGGTATTACCGAAGCAACAGTGAATATCAATCGCGATGCTTTGAACCAGCAACGTGTGCGTAACGCCCAAGATTCTGCGCAAGATACCGCGAGCAGAAATGATCAGGCAAATAAACAACAAGCCCCGAACGTCACCACAACTCCGAGTGTTACCGATAGTCTTGTCCAACTAAAAACCGAATCTGTTAGCGCGGCAGCCAATGTTCGCGCTATCCGAACGGCGGATGAGATGCTTGGTACTTTGATTGACGTAAGCGTCTAAGTCATTTGTTATGGCGATTACCTCGGTTTATCCGCACGTCACCCCGTATGTCGGCAATCCTGCCGTCGAAATGGTGCGCCGCGAAAATAAACTGCGTGAAATTATCGAGCCTGTGGCACAAATGGAACGCAACGCCAGTGAGAAGGGCGTTATTTCCGAAGATAAAAGCCGTAATAACAGTAATTTAGCCAACGTAACCTACAGCGATGAGTTAAAAAACCGGAATACTGAGTTAAAGCAAGCTGTCGAAGGCCGATCGCAAGATCAACAGCAAGGTCGTGATGATGGTAGCCGCAATGACGACAATCCAAACCAAAGCGATCAGCAAAAACAGCAACAGGCAGAGCAAAAGCAACTCGCGCAACTAAAAGCCCGTGATGCAGAAGTTCGTGCCCATGAAGCTGCGCATGCCGCAGTCGGTGGGCAGTTGGCGGGTAGCCCCAGTTATACTTTCCAGCGCGGTCCTGACGGCCAGCAATATGCAATTGGTGGCGAAGTACAAATTAGTTTGTCGGAAGTTCCTGGCGACCCGCAAGCGACTATCGCCCGGATGCAACAAGTAAAAGCTGCTGCATTAGCACCGGCCGAGCCGTCAGGGGCTGATCGCTCCATCGCAGCCGAAGCCACTCGTCGAATAGCTGCAGCACAAGCTGAATTGTTAAACGAAAATTCGCTGCTTGCCACCGATACGGCAAGTGAAGATGGCGAGGCTACCGATGCAGTCTTGGCGTCGGAAGAGACCACTTCGCGTGATCGCTTTGCCGGACGTGACAAACGAGCACTGCAAGGTGAAGCCTTGATGCAACTGCGTAGTGATGTCATTCAAAATTTCTATGCTCGGGCGACCGTGCCTTCAGGGCGTTCGCTGCTGAATATGGCTTAAATGGCGCAGCAGCTTACTCTTTAAGCAACGCCATGGAGAGCTGCTCTCAATCTAACGAATTCGGTAAAACCAACATTCAAACCCATTTGCAGCAAAACACACGGAAAAGCATCAGCAAATCCATTCGCTTAAAGTGCAAGATGCTTTATCATAGCGACCGTTTTCTAACCAGTCAGTGGCATCCCAATTATTAAGTCGCCAATGAATTTCATGTCGAGCCATCAAGGAATACCCGTGTTACTAGCTTTAGTCTCCCGCATATGCCGAACCATTCACCATGCGGCTATCCGTTTGTCTTTGCCTACAGTGATGTTGCTAAGTGGGTATGTCCATGCGGCACAAGCTGGCGTCGAAGCTCAACCTTTAGTATTAAAAACCAATCAGGACGCGGTGTGCCCGGTGTTTTTGAATATGCTTCAACATCGGTATAACGCTGAAGCAGAACTTTGGGTGGATAATCTACTGCAGCCAAACTTTGCTGGTGAAACTGTGCTTCCGGCCACGACAAATCAGACTGCGCCGTTGTTACATTTTCAAGGTGCGATGAATTCAGCCGAGTGGCAGTGGCTGAGTTGGCAGCCCTTAACCAGTATTTCCCAGCAATTCGGTTGGGATGGTGCGGCAAGTTCAGTGATGGCCTCTGCCGCAACCACAGACGCTCGTTGGCAAGGACGTTTATTGTTATTTATCAATAGCAACCAAAATGAACTGTTTTATTTGCCAGAGGGCGTGGTATTACCTGCAGCAGCAAATGCTGTCGAATTGGCCATCGCACTGAAGCCCTATCAGCTAAGTGGCAGCGCAAATGCCATCGCCAATGTTTTTGTGTATGGCGATGCCATTTATCAGCTAGTGAAGCCCTGGGGTGTGCAACAGCTATGGCCCAAAGTTCAGCCGGTGTGTGAACTGACGTTAACGGCGGTTCCTGAGTTGGCTGCTGTGATCACATGGCGGGAAACGCTGCGCCAATCTTTTGTTGGGGCGACGGCCGATTCATTAGCGATAGAGCAAGCGAATACGCAGTTAACCGATTGGCTGGTGCGACCATGGCAGTTGCCGTCTTTAGAGAATCAATGTGATGCCAACAACCGCTGTGTTAGCCGTTCCCATCGACTTGATTGGCTGCGCTTTTATGCCAGCCAAGATGCTTGGTCAGCACGAGAAGCGAGCGCCATTCAAGAGTTATGGCACCTCGCTGAGTTGCAACTGAGTAGTTACTATCAACAAGCATTTAAGCTTAGCGACACCGAAGCCAAAGCCACGGCTGAACGGGCGCAAGCAGCCTATTTTGCGGCATTAACCGCTGACTTAGAAATCCCAGCACCGCTCGAGACTTTGCGCTTTCATGCGGAATTACCCAATTATCCATTGGATTTGTGGGCGATGTTAACTGCCGATCAACAGCTGCAGCTGGTACAGCAAAAAAATGGGTTTGGCAAAACCTCATTGATGCTCGCAGCCCATTTTAACGATTTTGACAGTGTGAAAATTCTATTGGCCGCTGGAGCGAATATCGCGGCCAAAACCACGCCGAATGAAAATCTGGCGATCCAATTTACGCAGCGAGACGCGTTGAGTTACGCCGCAGAAAATGCCCATCCTGCGCTGATATCGTTGTTATTTAGCGCTGGCGCCAATGCGGCTATCCGCGATAGTCAAAACCAGCCGTTGACCAGTTATTTGACGCGAAATCCGTCACTGCAATGGCGACAACTTGCTGACAAGTCGGTCGTAGATGTGATGTTACAAGGCCGAGTGCCAAGACCAGCTTCAGATTGTCCAACAACGAGGCTGAAAATGCCGCTGTTATTATGCAGCTCGCAAGGGTTGCGGATTTATGCCGATGAGTTACAAATTCGGCTGAAAAAATTGGCGCCATCAACTTTGGCGCCGCTTTTGAGTAAAGATCATATTCGTTGGCAAACTCAAATGACGACGCAATGCCAACAAGCAAAGCCCGCTGAATTGTTGGCCTGTGTGAAGACGCACTATCGCGCGCGCATTCGGATGATGGATAAATTATTAGTGACTCCGCTCAAGCCCTAGCGAGCAGTACTATAGCCATAGGTAAGACAAAGCCGCGAATTCGCGGCTTTGTCCTACCTCAGCAGCTGCACATGAAAATCCGCAGCAATTTTTGTTACTTCTTCAATTTTGCTAGCGCCGCAGCAAAGGCATTTCCCATAGCTGCATTGCCATTGTCGACCGCTTTGGCCGCTTTCGGAGCCGATTGCTGTGAACGATTAGATTTTGGCGCGTCTTTGCTGATGCCTTTGGGTTGTGGTTGTTCGTCCATCCGCATCGTCAGGGCAATGCGCTTGCGGTCGATTTCGACTTCCAACACTTTGACTTTGACGATATCGCCAGCTTTCACCACTTGATGCGGGTCTGATACAAACTTATCGGTCAGCGACGAAATATGAACCAAGCCATCTTGGTGCACGCCAATATCGACAAAAGCACCGAAATTAGTGACGTTAGTGACGACACCTTCTAACAACATACCTGGCGTGAGGTCGGCCATGGTTTCTACGCCGTCCTTAAATGTGGCTGTTTTAAATTCTGGACGCGGGTCACGACCTGGTTTATCGAGTTCTTTCAGTACGTCAGTGATGGTTGGGATGCCAAAGTGTTCATCAACCAAATCAGCTGGGTTTAAGCTGCGTAAAAATTGACTATCGCCAAGTAATTGATCTACTGGTTTTTGATACTTTGTTAAGATTTTTTCAACCAGCGGATAGGCTTCCGGATGCACGGCAGAGGCGTCCAATGGGTTTGAACCTTGGTTAATACGCAAGAAACCAGCAGCTTGTTCAAAGGCTTTAGGCCCTAAACGAGGGACTTTTAACAGGTCACGACGTTGCATAAACCGACCATTGCTATCGCGGAAACTCACGATATTTTGCGCTAAGGTTTTGTTTAAGCCGGCAACACGAGCGAGTAATGGTACTGATGCAGTATTTAAATCCACACCTACCGCGTTCACACAGTCTTCAACCACTGCGTCGAGGGACTTGGTTAGCAGACTTTGGTTGACGTCATGTTGGTATTGGCCAACACCAATGGCTTTCGGCTCGATTTTCACAAGCTCTGCCAATGGGTCTTGTAAACGACGGCCAATAGACACGGCGCCGCGCAATGAAACGTCTAAATCTGGAAATTCAAGGGCGGCAAGTTCTGAAGCCGAATACACTGAAGCGCCAGCTTCCGACACCATGATTTTAGTCAGGCGCTGCTCTGGAATTAGTTTGATTACATCCGCTGCCAACTTGTCAGTTTCGCGGGAGGCCGTGCCGTTACCTATGGCAATTAATTCAACTTTAAACTGCTTACAGTAGGCCGCCAGTGTTTTAACCGACTTGTCCCAGAGATTTTGTGGAGCGTGCGGAAAAATGGTGGTGTTGGCGACTAATTTACCAGTTTGGTCCATCACCACAACTTTTACGCCAGTGCGCAAACCGGGATCTAGGCCTAAAGTTGCGCGCATGCCCGCTGGCGCGGCCATTAATAAATCTTTGAGATTACGGGCAAATACGGCGATTGCTTCAACTTCTGATTTTTCTCGCAACTCACCAAGCAAATCATTCTCTAGCTGCAAATGCAGTTTAACTTTCCAAGTCCATTGCACGACAGTGCGCATAAAGGCGTCGCCTGCGCGGTTTTGCATACGCAGATCAAAATGATTGGCAATCATTTGCTCACAGTTACCGTTGGCTTGGCTTTCATCAGCATCGGGTTGCAGTTGAAGATTCAAAATGCCTTCATTGCGACCGCGAAACATCGCCAGGGCGCGATGTGATGGTACATTTTTCCACGCTTCATTGTGTTCAAAATAATCGCGGAATTTTGCGCCTTCATGTTCTTTACCTGCCACAACTGAGCTTTTGAGTACCGCGTGTTGTGCCAAGTGGCGACGCAGTTTAGCCAGTAAGTTCGCGTCTTCCGCAAAACGTTCCATCAGGATGTACTTCACCCCATCAAGCACTGCTTTGGTATCAGCAAAACCTGCCTCAGGGTTTAAATAACTTTGCGCTTGCAGTTCTGGTTCAAGGTTTGCGTCGCCATGTAATAAATCGGCTAAAGGTAACAACCCCGCTTCGATAGCAATTTGACCTTTAGTACGGCGTTTGGCTTTGTAGGGTAGATACAAATCTTCTAGGCGGGTTTTGTTGTCGGCGGCTAACAGTTCACGTTCTAGTTCGGGCGTTAACTTGCCTTGTTCATTGATGGTTTTCAAAATCACCGCGCGGCGGTCTTCCAGTTCGCGCAAATAAGTCAGGCGCTGTTCCAAAGTCCGCAACTGGGTGTCATCCAAGCCACCAGTCACTTCTTTCCGATAACGGGCGATAAATGGCACTGTTGAGCCTTCATCTAACAATGCAACAGCGGCGTTTACTTGCTCAGGACGAGCTGAAATTTCCAAAGCGATTTGTTTGTTAATCATCGACATAAAACTAGGTTCCTTGCCTACGGTGCTAATCACCATATTGTGGCGCTACATGCTTTACACTATTGTCTTACGTCGAGGCGAAAAAATCTATGTGATCTGACACTCTCTGGCGTTTAACTGCTGAAATAATGCGAACTGCGCTCGCCAAATGCTCAGCAAGCCAAGTTTAATTCAAGGCGCTAATCGCCAGTTATTCTCTGCTAAACTGGCGGCGCGCCCATTGCTGCAACTAGGAAATTTTTCATTGAGAACCGATTTAATTACCCGCGAGGGTTTTGAGAAGTTAACCAAAGAGTTGAACTACTTGTGGCGGGAATATCGCCCAGAAATAACCCAGAAAGTGACTTGGGCTGCGAGTTTGGGTGATAGATCCGAGAATGCTGACTACAAGGAAAATAAACGTTTATTGCGCCAGATCGATTCGCGTGTGCGGTTTTTGCGTAAGCGGCTTGAGGTGCTCAAGGTGGTCGAGTATTCCCCAGTGCAAGAAGGGAAAGTGTTTTTCGGTGCTTGGGTGGAAGTCGAAAACGAACAAGGCGATGTGCGGATTTTTCGCATCGTTGGCCCAGACGAAATATATGGCCGTAATGATTACATCTCGATCGATTCGCCAATGGCTCGAGCCTTAATTAAACAAGAGGTCGATGGTGAGGTTTATGTCACCACACCGACCGGACGAATGTTGTGGTGGGTCAATCGAATTAGCTATACGGTCGCGCTCAACGGAGCTGGGTAAACTGGATTATGGCGATCGATTTCGAGCGGCAAAATGCGCCAAAGATCGAGTTTATGAAGAAAATTCGTCAGTTCAATTGTGACAGCGTTTGGAAAATTACCGATTTATTACGCAGGTTTACATTTTAAACTGCTGAATCTAAAGGGAATAAATCAATTTTAATAAATTTTCATTATGTAATCTAACTGTCACAAAAATCTGCTAGCTAGCTGAAATGCTATTGGCTATATTCTGATCACTAACGAGATCAGGAGTAGCATGATGAAAAAATTAATCGTAATCGCCGCAGTAGCTGCATTCACAATGACTGGTTGTGCAAGTTTCGATGGTCAGTACGCTTATGTCGTCGACCAAGAGCAGGTAGCCAAAGCGGAAAACTTAAAACGCCAACAACGTAATGTTGCGCATGTGGTATGGCTGAACCCGCCGATGGTGAAGCAACAAATCGCTAAGCAAACTCAAGAGTGAGTTCTACAGGCCAGTTTCAGTGCGGTTCAGAAATCATTTGTAACAGGAAAACCCACAATGCATTCTTAACATTGTGGGTTTTTCGTTTATAGTACAAAAAAACAGATGATAAGGACTGACTGATGCAAAGCCAGGAAACTACCAAAATTCTCG
>JACCDZ010722272.1_pt1 | contig 14772 bp, 16 predicted proteins | sample 7449551 | NCBI WGS metagenome assembly JACCDZ01 (sample SAMN15323452, study PRJNA562643) | freshwater metagenome | isolation source: river surface water | place: USA:Blue River Watershed | collected 2017-08-18 | reverse complement strand
CGGTGATCATGATCTGGCCGCTGTAGCGGGAGCCGGATCCAGCCCTTACGAACATCAGGGCCTGGCCATCGCCGGTGGCCAGGCGGATCTTCGGGTGCTTGATCCCGTTCTGAACTGCCTGCTCGAACAACTCGAACACGCCGCCGAACCTGGACCCAAGGTCCTCGGGCTCGGGCCCGGCCGGGCTCTGGGCGGCGGGCGCTTCAACCTGCTTGATCAAGCGCTCCACGAGACCCCACTGCGCGTCCGAGAGACCGCCTCGGCGCGTCGTGCTCGCGGTGACCAGATCCTGGGCGATCTCCTGAGACTTTCCGGTCAGCCGCCCAGCGCCGATGTAGGCCGTCAGGGTGGCAATGGCGCCGTCTCGGCGGAACTCTTGGGGCATCGGGCACTCCGGATAAGGGGCGGATCTCGCTCTACACGGCGCGGGTAGAGTCGTGCGGCATCAACGCCCACAACAGGACCTATTATGACGGTGTCCACTCCGGCCTACCTCGCCTCCCTTTACAACGCCACGCGGGCGATGGGCGACAAGGCCGTCTCGTCCGATGCCACGATGGTCATCTCGGAATTCGAGCAACTGCATCTGCTGACGAAGCAGTTCCCGTGGCCGATCACGTCGTCCATGGGCGAGATCGAGGTCTCCACTCCGCTTGGGGGCATGCTGTGGCAGGCACAGCAGATCAAGATCGCCCATCAGGGCCCGGTGTCGTTCTACGAAACGCGCCAGGGCGCAATGCAGGGCATGTTCGACACCCTCGTTGCCAAAGCCGGAGCGATGTTCAACGCGACCGTCTACGAGGGCACGCCGGACGCTCACTATCGCCGCATCGAGATCCGCGACGCATTCCTGGTGCTGGACAACCCGGACCGCGACTGGGAGAACCGATCCCAGGCTCTGATCGTCAACGGCACGATGATGTTCCACTACTTCGGGGAGTCTTTCCCCGGGAACCTGAGCTGATCTCGTGCCGGGTGCCTTGCCGATCTCCGGCCTGGTCGACCACTACTTGAACCGGGAGTGCCGGATCGGGATCGTGCTCGAACCGGACGACGTCCTGGCGCTCTGTATCGCTGCAACCCGGATGTTCGCCGGGTACGGACAGATCCTGTCCCTATCCCCGGACGCAGACCCGGCAGACGACGAGACGCCGAAGCGCACCTACGCGGAGGTCGGTCGCAGCCCAATCCGCCCGGTCCTGATCGACCAGATCACGCCGGCCACGGAACTGACATCTGGCGAATGGGCGATCATTCGCCCTCTCTTCGTGCTCTACGTCGAGCGTCAGAACGCGTTCCTGCAGGAGGCATCGCGGAACCTCGGGGCCGACCCCTACGGGCGATCGTCCTCGGAGATTGCATCCGACATCGAGCGCGCCGAAGAGGCCTTGCCGCACAAGGCATTTCAGCAGCCGGTGATCAGCATCTGATCCGCGATGCTCTACATCGGCGGACAGCTACAGCGCGGGGACGTCCTGCTCGCGGCGATCGAGCGGTCTGACCTCGTTCCGATCCCGCGCACGATCGAACTGACCCTGCTCCACGATGACGACCTCTTCGCCGCCCTGGCGGTGGGGAATGTGGTCGAGTTCGGGGACGAGCGCACCAAGTACCGGATCCTGAAGCGCTACGTCCCACCCGGACACGCCGGAGCCCAAGGAGAGCGCGTGCGGCGATCGATCAAGGTGACCGGGCTGATGGACTCGGTTGCCGACGTGGCGACGCTGCGCAAGCGATCCGTGTTGCTCAAGGCGACGACGATCGGATCGGCCTACCGGGCCTGCGGCGCCAAGGTGGCGATCGGAACCGACTTCGCCATCGACCGGTTCGCCTCGCAGATTGGCGAGTGCCCGACGACGGCAATCGCGCGCGTGCTCCAGGAAGAGGCGGCGACGATCACCCTGGACGAAAAGGGGCAGGTTCATTTCCCGCGCTTGGCCTCGCTGCTCGCCCAGGATCCGGTCGCGGAGACCGGGATGTCGTCCGAATCGGTCGACTTCGACCTGGCAGTGCAGGCAGCCGTCCCGATGTTCTACTCGACCGGCCCGGACGGAAAGCTCATCCATGGCCGGCAACAGCAGGGCAGGGCGGCCGAGTTTGTGCCCATGAAGACCCACCGGCAACTGGTGAATCTGAGCACGGTTCTGGTCCGGACCAACGTGGTCAAGATGAGCCTAGCGCGCTCCGTACGTGCCGGCCAGGTCATCAAGGACGGCGACGAGAGGCGCGTCATCTTGACCGCTGCGCATGTCTATCGGTCGTCAGCGGCTGGCGGCGGCGTCGCATCTGAGGCCTTCTCGAAGTACTGGCTCGCGAGGTTGGCGCAGTGAGCCTACCCGGCATCTACCCGGCCGAGGTCGTCTCCTATGACCAGGGGCGCCGCACGGTCACGGTGAGCATCCCAGGCGTGACGGATGGCGCCGTGGCCCTGGCCGAGGCCCAACTGGTCTACCCGCTGGGTGACAAGACCGACAACACAGAGATCGAGATCCTGCCCGGCGATCGGGTCTGGGTCATGTTCATCAACGGCGATGCCCGCCACCCGGTGGTGATGGGGTATCGGCCGCGGCACCAGGAAAACCGGGCCGATTGGAGGCGCTGGCACCACGCGAACCTCGAACTTGAGGCCGACGCGCAGTTCACCGTTCAGGCCGCTGACATCCGGATGAACGCGAATGGCACGGTCACGATCAAGGCCGGGGCGGCGATGACGCTGGAAGGCGCGACCGTGCTGATCAAGGGGCCGACGACGATCGATGGGACCCTGTCTGTCACCGGTCCCACCTCATTGCAGAGTGGCCTGGCCGTATCCGGGACAGCGACAGCCAACGGCAAGAACATCGGGTCCGATCACAGCCACACCAACGTCCAGGGCGGTACCGGAACGTCCGGCCCGCCCGCTTGATAGGGCTCCAACTATGAAAGCGCTCATCTTCTCCTTCGCCGACCTGTCATCTCGCGATGCCGTCGCCCGGCGTCTGCCCGCCTACTTCGAGAAGGCGGGCGCGCCCGTGGCGGTGCTCGAGGTCGACCCGAAGATCCGGCGGTCGTCTGGAATCGCCTATCGGGAGATCCAGTTGGCCATGGCCGACAGCCAGAAGGTCGCCTTGCGGATCAAGGAGACGGGCGATGTCTACCAGGTCCTGGTCAACGGTCGCCAGTTCCCAGTGAAAGACCAGCAGGACCAGAAGCGTGCGATCGCCGAGATCGTCGCATTCCTCGGGCGCAACCGCACCGCGTTCCAGAAGGCGCTCGCCAAGGCGCGCGTGCCGCTGCCGCCGGCGATGAGGTCGGCAGCCACCACGATCGAGGCGCGGCTCCGCGAACAGATCACGGCGGTTGACGAGGCCATCGTCCTGGCCACTGAAAAGCTGGCCGGGCTGCGCGCCGCGTGAGTTTGGAAAAGGGCGCGCGCCGAGGGGTTGACGGGCTCTGAAGATTCACTCCGCAACTTGTGGCGCGGGGGTTCCGCGCAACCCCCAACCGTTGATCGGAGAACTGCATGTCATCTCACCTCACCTACATCGGCCAGCCGAAGGCCGAGCAGGCCGCCGCGTTCGTCGCTGCGGCTCTCCTCCAGACCGAGAGCAAGGCCAACGGCGTCTTCGACTCGGCCGCCGCCACCGACTTCCTGTCGAACGTGAAGAACTCGTCGGCCGATGATCTCGGCTTCGAACCTCCCGAGGTTCTGAGCGGGATCCTCGATTCGCTGCCGGAAGAGTCGCACAGCAAGTTCATCAAGGCCGTCCTGGACGGCGTCGGCGAATACGAGCGCCTCCACGGCGTGCGCCCGACCGGCGACATCCTGTCGTCCGCCCTGCATCAGGCGTACGCGGTGACCGACAGCGGCCGCAAGAAGTACAAGCACCTCCTGGACAGCGCGACGACCGATCACCATGACCAGCTGTCGCTCCAGCCCAACCGGGCGGCGATCGCGGTCCTGTCGGCCATCGCCGAGGCGGTGCCCGTCGCCAACTATCTGCCGACCGACATCGGTTCGAACGAGGCGCGTCTGATCGTGGTCACCCACCAGGCCGGCCGCGACTGGGGCGACTTCCGTACCGGCGCCCTGATGGACGGCGTGTCGTCTGGCGGGCAGTTCGTGGGCGCGGCGCGCTCGATCGCGCTGACCCTCGCTGCCGGGGACTTCACGGGTACGTTCCGCGCCGCCAACACGGTGGTCAATTCCGTTGCCAACCCCGAGGTCCCGGATGCCGCGACCGCCGCGGTCCCGATGCTCGCCGGCCGGACCATCATCTACGTGAATGGCCTGCAGGTCGGCATGGAGACTGGCATGGTTGCAGCCGGCAACTCGCCGCTGTCGGGTCAGATCACCCTGCAGGGCACGTCGCACATCCTCTCCGGGAGCGTGAATCTCACCACCAGCGAGGTCACGGCGACCTTCACTCCGGCCCTGCCTGCGACCATCAACGCCATCCCGGTCGTGGTTCACGCGGAAGGCTTCATCGACTATGAGAAGGCCCCTCAACTGATCCCGAACGTGATCACCGAGGCCCTGACGTTCAAGCTGTACGCGACCCCCTGGAAGGTCGTGGCTCAGCAGACCATCGATGCCAAGGGCCAGTTCGGCAACGAACTCGGCCTGGATCCCCAAGCCGAGGCGCTGGTCTCGATTCGCAACCAGGTCGCCAACGAGCGCCACTACGACGTGCTGCGCAAGGCCATGCGAATCGGCCGTGCGCGCGGTCGGTCGCATGACTTCTCCTGGGCCGTGATGGGCGCCCAGAAGACCCGTGCCCAGGTGTGGCAGGACTTCTCGGCGACCCTCGGCGAAGAGTCGCAGAAGATGGCCAACGCCACGTTCGACCACGGGATCACCCACGGCTACGTGGGCAACAAGGTCGCCGCGAACATCATGGCCTTGCCGCGCGAGCTCTTCGAGCCGTCCGGCCTGGCTGATCGCCCCGGCATCTACCGCCTGGGCCGGCTGTTCGGCAAGTTCGAGATCTACTACACCCCGAAGGGTCTGGCCTCCACCGTCAACTCCGAGGAAACCCTGTGGATCGGCCGGTCGTCCCAGGTGGCGCGCAACCCGTTCGTGCTCGGCGATGCGGTTCCTCCGACCGTGGTGCAACTCGGCGTCACCCGCGACATGCAACACGGCTTCGGGTTCTACTCGCGCCAGTTCACCGCGGTCAATCCCCACGTCGCGTCGGCCATCGGCGGTGGCGTGGTGATCAACGTCACGAACCTGGAGTAATCGGACGTGCCCGCGCAGCAGATCGACGTGGGCGCTCTGGTCCATGCGGGCCAGAGCCCGCATGTGGAGGCGGCGCCGGCCGTCGCTTCCGCCAGCTACCCGGCCACCGGGACGATCGAGAACGGGTCGCAGTTCACGCTCGTCTTTCCGGAGGTCGGTGTGGTTGTCGACCCGATCGACACGGCCAATTTCTCGGTGGCAGACGCCGACCAACTGCGGCGCCTGATCACCGATGCCGCCTACTACGCCCAGATCCACACCATCGAATCTGGCCTGGTGGTCACCATCGACGAGCCGATCGTCTGAACTGAAACAGGAAGCACCCCATGTCCGTCGCGTTCGTCCGCCAGTTGGGCTACCAGCCAGGCATTCAGCTCAACCCGATCATCGACAATTCGGACGGCTTCGCTCCGGACAACTCTGATCAGGTGTTCGCGATCGCCATGCGGTGCGTCCGCGGGCGGATCGATCGGCCGTTCCTGGTCGACCGATCGAACGTGCTGGCCAAGATCGGTCGGCCGGGCCCGATCCGGGCGAATGCCCTGAACGAGGCCACCGTCCACGTCTACGAGGCGCTGTTCAAGGGCGCTCAGCGGTCCGTGATCCAACGACTGACGCTCTCTGGTGCACCGGTGTCGCAGACCATCAATCTGCGTATCGCCGCCGGTGTGTCGTCCGTCGCGCTGGGCAGCGGGCTCCAGGCTGGTGACATCCTGGCAATCACCCACCACGAGTGCTTCAACGATGGTGTGATCGTCGAGTTCCATACCGACCTGCTCAAGAACACGTCGGGCGCTGCCGTCGACAACTCCCTGATCTGGGTGCGCCTGCGGGATCCCAGGGACAAGAACCTACTGCACGAGTTCAGCGGATCGCTGAATCCGACCGCGGTCGACGACTTCGGCCAGTCGCTGTTCTTGCCCGATGTGGTCGCCAAACAGACCGATGACGTCTCGATTGCCGTCGGGACCACGACCGCGATCACGCCGACGACTGACTTCTACGGGAACTCGAGCGCCACGGGTGCCCCGAATCTGCGCGTCTCTCCGGTGATGCTCTACTTCACGGAGGGCGGCACCGGATACGACGTCACTGACTATGCGACAGCGGCGTCCCGGCTCAAGGCGACGCGCTATGACTATGGCTACATCGCTTCGGGTGGGAATCAGTCCCCGGCGTTCCTGGCCGCCATGCTGCAATTGGCCTACGACACCAATCGCCAACTTCGCTTCGACGTCTCCGGGGCGCTGACGCCAGCCGCCGCGATCACGTTCGTTGACTCCTTGAACGCCGACACGCACTACGCTGCGGCGTTCTGGGCCCCTCTGCTTTCCGACGACATGCTGAACGGTCCCCAGACGGTTCTCGGCACTTCCGGATACAACATCGCACGAGCCTGCCAGCGGAACGCCCAGACGAATGCGAAGGGCTTCGCGCCGAAGAACTACCCGATCGCTGGCAAGAACTGGCCTCTCGACCGGACCGGCATCAGGCAGATCTACAACCCGACCGAGAACGAGCTCTCGGATCTGGCCGCGGCCAAGATCAATCCGGTGATCTACGAGAAGTACAACGGCGGCGGCCGGTTCGTGTTCACCGACTCGCTCACCTTGGCAAAGACCCAGGTGTCGCTGCGCAAGCTGGTTTCGACCGCGGATATGGCGAGCACGATCGACGACTGGGTGACCCAGTTCGGCAAGGAAGTGCTTCAGCTGCCCATGGAGGTCGCCATCAAGAAGATGGAGGACTTCCTGAAGTTCCTCTTCGAGGGCGCGGAGGCCTCCGGCTGGATCATCCCGAGTGCCTACATGGACGGCAAGGCCTTCCAGTACAAGGCGCAGCGCAATGCGTTCCGTCCAAACGACCGGCTCGACGTTGGCTACGCGCTGCACTATGACGGTGTCGCGCGACAGATCATCGTGCAACAGACAATCTCCCGCTGAACAAGGAATCTCGATCATGACCGGACATAAGGGCGTTGCCGACTTCGTGCGCGGCCTCGTCAAGCCCGCCGCCGCGCCGGCGCCGAAGAAGGATGCGGCCGTGCTCGACAGCGCGGCAAACTATGCCGAGCAGGACATCGCGATCCGTGCGGTCGCCTCGGTTCGTCAGTGGGCCGAGGTGAAGCCGGCCGACCTCGGTGACGGGGAAACCCTGGCCGACCGTCTCCTGGCTCTCTTGGTCGGCATCGCCGACGAGAACCACGACGGCGAGATCACCGACGACGAGGCGGACATCCTGTCCGTTGCCGCCAACGCAGCCGCGGACTTCCTGGCCGGCCTGGGCGTCTCGGACGACGACATCGTCGCGCTGCTCGAGGACTTCGAGGTCAATGCGGCCGAGCGCGTCCACGAGCTCATCGCTGACGGCGCGGGCGACGGCGACTACGACGACAGCGAGATCGACGCCTTCGTGTTCGACAGCGATGCCACCGAGGCCGCGCTCGATTCGACGTTGGACGCGGTCTACAAGAAGCGCATCGTGGTTCGCCGTGGCAAGAAGGTGCGCATCAACAAGCGCGTCGCCGGCGTCGTGCGCCTGACCGCCGCTCAGAAGGTCGGGATCCGCAAGGCCCGGATGAAGTCGCACAACGCGGCGGCCGTCATGCGGCGTATGCGGTCGATGCGCAAGCGCGTGCAGTTGGGCCTGAAGAGCCATCCGGCCACCTGAGCGTGGCCATACTGGGCCCCGACTGGGAGAAGGACTTCGGCCTGAATCGCAATCTGGTCGGGGTCTTCTACCAGTGCGACTACGACGGGAAGGCGGTCCAGGGGTCTGATGAGGTCCGGGTGGCAGTTGTCGACGGGACCGTCGAGGGCTTGCCGAACTGGAACTCTCCATTCGAAGGGGCGGGGCTGCATTCGAAGATGCCGGCCCTGACCGCCACGCTCCAGTCGGGCACCCTGATGGCCAACTACAAGGCCATCATGGGCGACGGAGAGGGAAAGTCCGAGGGGCTCTTCTCGGGCTTGCAGGCAAAGACCACCGACTCGCTCAAGCAGATGCAGGGCCGGTCGGATCTCACCAAGATCAACAGCACGCAGGTCTTCATCGGCGCCCAGCCCGTGCGATTCAATCTGACCTGCTTCCTCAAGGCCTTCACGGTCACGGAGGAGGTCGAGGGAGCGATCGCGCGTCTGCGCGCTTGGTCGTATCCCCAGAAGCTCGCCAAGGACGGCGGCCTGGCCAACGTCATCAAGACGGCTCGAGGTGAATCGCCCGACGCATCGGTCAATTCGGTCGTGGCGGCCCTGTTCCCGAGCAAGGCGCCGGCTCTGGTGTCCTTCAAGTTCGGGCCCCGGACGTTCACGCCCCTGGTGATCGAGTCGATCTCCGAGCCCCTGACGGCTCCGATGACCCAGTCGGGGCATTTTGCGTCGATCCAGTTCCAGATGAGCCTGGGATCTCTGACGGCGTGGGATGCCGAGGACATAACCGAGGCCTACGGGCGCGGGCCTTCCGAGTTCTGACCGTGATCACCATCGCCCCGCTGCGCACCAAGCGCCTGTCCGTACAACTGCGCGAGATCTCGATCAGCGCCGCTATCCGCCTGGCCGGGATCCCTCTGGACCTGAACGAGCAGGCGACGACCGCACTGCTTCAGCAGGTCGTCGAGCACGCCGGCACGCCGACCGCGGCCCACGTCGCTGACCCTCTGAGATGGACGGTTCAGGAGCGGATGCTGGTCGTCTGCCACTACCTGAGCCACGTCACCGAGGGCGGGCCAGACTTCGCTGTCGGCGGCCAGGCACGATTCAGTACCTATCTTATGGCCGGCCGCGACTACCAGGCGCAGCCGGTTGACGCAGGGGACATCGGCGGAGATCAGTGGGTGGTTCGGCCGTTGATCGGCGCGCACGCGCAGGCGATTGAGTCTCTGCGCGAGCACGTCGACGGCATGGACGGGCGGTTCCACTGGATCGTCGGCGCCATGGCCGCGCAGATGACCAGGCCGGAGGACGAATGGCCCGACGCGGTGGATCAGGCGTCTGAGTATCAGGACGCGCTCGCTGCGCGCATGGCGGTGCTCAGCGCCTACCCCGAGAGCGACTTCGCCGCGCTGCTGGCCGCCTGGCGCCTCGCAAGTCTCTCGTTGGCGCACTTCTTCCAGATCGACTTTGACGATGCCGGTGTCGTCGCTACACCGGCGGTGGACGGAGGCGATGGCGAGATGCCATCGGCGCGATTTCCAGTACGTGCCTGCCTCTCCGACATCTCGACGCAAGTTTTCGTCCGGAATGCAGGCGCTGGCGCATCGCCTCACCCTGGCGACTCCGACCTCGCTGGTGGACGCGCTCAGTCTGCCACCGTCTGACGTCGTCGGCTTCTTCGAGAGCTCGGCGTTCGAGGAATGGAAGAAGGGCGAGCAGGCGAAGCTGAACCTGCAGGCGAGCGTCGTCGGCCGCCTGGATGCCCTCATCAAGATGTTGTCGCGGCGCTAAGCGCCAGCCGTGGAAAAGCACGGACAGATAGCCGCGCCCACGCGGTCAGGATGCACGGCGGAATGAGGTTCCATCGCCATGCACCAGTCCTACAAGATCCTCGCTCACCTGACTGACGGCGGGACGCCGACCGACCCGGATGACGGCGTCAAGTCGGCGGAGAAGGGCGCCCCTGGAGGGGTGGCCACGCTCGGCCCAGACGGGAAGATCCCGGCGAGCCAGCTGAGCCTTGACGCTGGTTCAGGCCTCGGCTTCGGAGGCCTGGATGGCGGCACGCCGTCTGGCTCTCACGTCGGATTCGTGGATGGTGGAAGCCCCAGCAGCACGCATGCCGGTGTCGTCGACGGCGGCACGCCCTAACTCGCTCAACTCGCAGGTGTCTTATGTCTCAGGGAATTCTCATCCGTCGTGGAACCGCTTCGACCTGGGAGACGGGCAATCCGATTCTCGCGCACGGAGAGCAGGGCTACGAGATCTCGGGGAGCGGCGCTGACTTCAAGGCGCGACTGAAGCTCGGCGACGGCGTCACGCCATGGAGCGACCTGCCGTATCAGGGCGGCGAGGGGTTCGACCCCGACTCGGACGCGGCGCAGGAGTTCTACAGCGATCTGAGGCAGGAAGCCTACCAGGCCGCGAACTCGGCTGCCGACTATGCTCGAGGCGCAGCGCTCGGCGATGCTCAGCTTGACCAGCGCATAAAAGCATCATTCACCCTCGACGTCCTGCCGGCCGGCGCGCAGATCGGTGACCCTGTGAAGGCCGGCAATTTGGTCGGCATCTTGATGGACATGACCACTCGGGTCGCGATCACGCTGCCAGAGCCGACGACTGTTCCCGCTGCTGCTGCGACTGTGCTCGCGCAGGGTGCGGCTGTCTACTGGACTGTCTCGTCACGGCTGGCCGGTCCCGCCGGTGATTTTCAGTGCGGGACTGTGGTTTCGGCAAAATCCAACGGCCAAACGGATGTCTCGATCCGAGTTGGAGCGGCGACCGACATGACCGCCGTCAACGCGGCAATCGACACTAAATCGACGTCCGACCGCGCCTATGCGGAAAATCAGGCAACTGCTGCTGCTGCCGGGGTGCTCGCGAATACTGCTGGAGTGGCGTTGGCTGCTGCGTCTGGCGGTGTCATCACCGACAACCCCCGGCAGATTCGCTCCACCGCAAACACGGCCAATGGCAACCTCATCAATGTTCGTGAGTTCGAGACGGCGGGCAACACGCTTTCGGCTGCGAGCGACAACACCGCGCTGTTCGCAGCAGCCGTCGCCGGGGTGCCGAATGGCATGACGGTGCTTCTGCCGTGCGGGACCTGGCCGGGAGACATTTCGATCAATCGCAATTTCACCTGGTTCCAGGGTTCCGGCAAGCCGGTCTATAACCCGTTGAATGGCCAGTTGGTCGGCGGCACGATCCTCAAGGGTGCGATCACCGCGTACGTGATCGGCGCTCGGATTGGGCACCTCGGGATCGACCAGACCGGAACGACGAAAACCGACGGGATCGTGTCTGGGTCAGGCACTGAGGACTACTACAACGACAATCATTTTCACGACATCGCGATTCTCGGGCGAGGCTTCGCAAACGGCAGCACTCACGGGATTCTGACGCAGGGCGGCGGTCGGGCCCGATATGACCGCATCAGCGTCTACAAGTTCGGGCACGGGCAGGTGCTCAGGTGCCGAGATGGCATCATCACGAACGGCTATGTAGAGGACGCGGAGCTGTCCTCGTACATCGTCAAGTCGAGCGGTGTGACCTCGCCGTTCAACAACGCGAGCGGGACGGTGCGCGACTGCGTGGCTCGTGCGACGACTGCTGGGAAGTTCGCCAACCTCGTGATTCAAGGGGAGTCGGCGGACTACATGACAAAGGGCGTGACGGTCGACGGATTCTGGAGCTATGGATCAGCCGCGCCGTCGATTCGGACGATGGGCACTCCGGGGATGCTGCGTGATGTCATCATCATGAACGCGCACGTGTTCGGCAACACATCGGCCCGCGGAATGGCGTTCGAGGGCGGTCTGAACGTCAACGTGATCGGTTGCCATGTCTATGACGGGCCGCAGTACTCATACGGCGGGGACGGGGCAATGAATCTCAACATTGTCGCGTGCTCATCCCTTCAGCCCACGGCCGGTCACTACATCGGAGCGTTCAGCGCGTTGATGCTCAATGGCCGACTGAAGCTTGCGGCCGAAGTGGCGACGGATGATCCGCCCCTGGTGATTCCGAAGGCCACCGCGCTCTCGAACAACAAGGGTGGGCCTGCGCTGTCGGTTTCCGGGACCGATCTGGTGTTCACCGTGGACGGGAATCGGTACAACATCAGCATGACGGCCAGGCCGTGACCATCGATCAAGCCAAGCACAAATTCCAGGAACTTGAGCGCCAAATCTCAGCGACGTTCGGCATCCTCAATCTGTTTGGCGTTTTCCTCGTGGACGGCCGTTGGTACATTAGGATCGTCGGTGGGAAGCCGTCCAATGCGATCAGCCATGATCTGCTGTGGGGGTTGACGCGCGAATGCCTCGGTTCGGGCATTGCGGCGGATGTCGCTGCAATCGAGATCTTGCCGGCCTCCCCAGCAGTTGTCCCGACACAAAGGCGAAGTGCGTTCGTCATGCCCTGATTCTGATGGTTGGAGCCCCGGCGGGATATCGAACCGTCGGCCTAGTTCATGGCGCGCGTGAAAACCGAGGGAATACCCCATTCGCGTGGGCTCTATGCTCCGGCCGTCGCACTTCGGTTCCACATCATGAACGCTGGCTCTCAGGACCATCGGATGTTCGATGCCCGATTCTCATGGGCAACGATCCTGACGATCGTCGTCCCGCTCTTCTCCGGGTCGATCGCCCACGAGGTCTATCAGTGGGGGGTGATCTCCAAGCAGCAGCAGATCATTTCAGAGATGTCGACCAGGATCGAGGTTCAGCAGGTCATCTCGCTTCGCTACAAGGAAGACCTGAGTGACATTCGAGTCAGTCAGCGGGAGATCAACGAGAAGCTGGATCGGCTGATACGCAGCAACACATCGCTGCCGAGCAAGAGTTTGCTGGAGAGATGATGCGCAACTGGATTCGTAGTGCTGTAGATGCCCTGAAGGGCTGGGCAGGAGCCCTGAAGGAGCAGGCGGGGTCATTGAGAGAGAGGGCGCCGTCGGTGATGCCGATCAAGCATGCCGCGCGCGGATGGCTTCGAACCTTCGCTTCGGTGATGGCAGACCGGTCGGCCTCGCTCCTGATCATTCCGGCTGCCGCGGTGCTCCTTTGGATCGACTGGGCAAGGTTCCTGACGCTGGTCGAGTGGATGGCGTTCGCGTCTCTATTCGTCGGGTTCGCATCCTATCTGTCTCGCTTCGCGTTTCCCCAGGTCAATCTCACCGAGATGGTCGGTCGTGCGAAGGATAGCTCGCTGTGCTGCGCCATGATTTCCTGCACGGTGATCATGTTCATGGCAGCCGTGGTCATCGCATTGGCGATCTGGACGAAGCCGTGAGTGGCTTGCATCACATCGTTTACAGCGCGACATCTCCATCCGGAAAGGTCTACATCGGCTGTACGTGCGTGTCGCTCGAGCATCGCAGAAGGCAGCATGAACGCAGCGCATCTCGACACCCTCACTACAAGTTCTACCGGGCGATATCACGATACGGCGCCGATTCCTTCGAATGGCGAGAATTGGCCGGGTTCGAAACGAAGGAAGAGATGCACGCAGAGGAGCGCCGGCTGATTCGAGAGCTAGGCACGACTCGGGGTGGGTACAACATCACGGACGGAGGCCAAGGCGCCCGAGGGAGAAAGAACACCCCCGAGCAGAACGAGTTGCACGCTGCTCGACAGAGGAAGCGGTTCGCCGACGAATCTGAGCGGGCGAAGGCGTCCGAACTGATGCGCCTATGGGTGGCCAACAATCCAGAAAAGCACCGGATCGCAAGCGAGGCAAGAGCAAGAACCCTTCGAAGGCCTGAGTATCGGGCCATGGCGGCAGAGAAGCAGCGCGCAAACGCCTCTTCGCCGGAGGCGCGGTTAGCTCGATCGGTTGCCACCAGAGAGCGTTACGAGAGGAACCCGGATGTCGCAGACAAGATCAGCAGATCTCTTGGGGGTAGACCGTTTCTTGTCATCAAAGACGCGATTGTCATCGCGAGGTATCAATCGCTCCAAAGGTGTGCTCGCGAGCTTGGCGTTCTGGTTGGGAATATCCGCTTCTGTCTTTCCGGCAAGAGGAGACACACGCACGGGTATCAGTTCAGATTTGCCGGCCAGGGCGAAGATGTATATCCCGGACCTTTTGGCCGCACAGAGGAGGTACTGGCCGGAGTGCCCGCTGGCTTCGATGCTGGGCGCTCAAGTAGAGCACGAGACGTGCCCGAGCCTCAGCCACAGTAAGTGCTGGAATCCAAGGGCGGAGCTTAGGACGAGTCGCGAGAACGGAATCGGACTCGGACAGTTTACGACCGCATACCGCCCAGACGGGTCGATTCGCTTCGACAAGCGCGCCGAGCTCAGGGAGAAGTACCGGGAGCTCTCGGGCTGGGATGATGCGTTCGATCCCGCTATGCAGTTGGCGGCGATCGTCCTCATGGATCGAGATATCTATGACCGATGGCAGTACCGGACGGAGACGGTCGACGATGCGTTGCGCTTCACCCTTGTGGTCTACAACTCTGGTGAGACGGGCCTGATGCAGGACGTGCGGTTGTGCCGGCTGACCACTGGCTGCAACCCGATGCGCTGGACTGGAAATGTGGAGCTCAGGTCGACGAAGTCGACGGTGAAACTGTCGGCGTACGGCAATCGCAGCATGTACGAGATCTCACGGGCTTACCCGCGGAGCGTACTGGACGAGCGCCGGCCGCGCTACGTGTCCGCGATGGACGCGAAAAACTGAGGTGATTCGAGATGGATTCGAAGACGGTCGCGCTCGAGATTGAGCGCGCGCAGGATCAACTGACGGCAGCGTCTGGCGCTCTGGCAGCGGCCCAGGACGTGCTGGACGCACTGCAAAGCGCGGTGCTCGCCGAGGAGCAGGCGCCTGGCCCTGCGCCAGGGCCAGCGCCGGCCCCCGTCCCGGCCCCCGTCCCGGCCCCCGTCCCGGCCCCCG
>JACCDZ011931185.1_pt1 | contig 14778 bp, 16 predicted proteins | sample 7449551 | NCBI WGS metagenome assembly JACCDZ01 (sample SAMN15323452, study PRJNA562643) | freshwater metagenome | isolation source: river surface water | place: USA:Blue River Watershed | collected 2017-08-18 | reverse complement strand
CGAGGTATCCGAGCATCAACGGTTCGGCGTCGATGAGGTGGTAATGCCATGGTGGGGTGATGTCGTGGTGGTGCATGAGGCGTTCGAGGCGTTCGATGTCGAACCGGGGATTCAACCCGATGACGTGGGCGCCGTCGCCGACGAACCTGGCGAGCGTCCGTACTGCCGACTTCGGCAGCCACGACATGACCGGGTCGTAGCGGTCTGCGTGGTCGAGGCGGAACCGTTCAGGCAAAGCCGTGATCTTCTCCACGTCGTGTTCCACGAACAGGTGGAGGACCTTCTCCTGGCCGTCCTCGTCGCGGCGGATTGCTGCGATCTCCCAGATGTGGTCGTCGATGCCGAGACCTGTTGTCTCCGTGTCCAATGCAACGATCGCGGTCACGACTGTTCTCCTTCGATGAGGTCTGCGATACGTACTGTCTTCCGTCCCGCCAACTGTGCCTTCAACACTCGGGCGCCGACCCGGCCCGCATAGCTGATCTGAGCCTTCAACACAGCAACTGTTTCAGTGTGGTCTTCGAGGTCGCGGAGGCGTGCTTGTTCGAGGTTGACGAGGTTGTGGGCGAGGAGTTCCTTGGACGAGTAAGCGGCGAGGTGGCAGGGGCGGCAGAGAGGTTGAGTCCCGTCAACACCAGTCGTGCAGCTGCAGGTCGAGCACGCGGTCATCGGATGTCCTTTATGCTGCAGGTGGCGCACCGCCACGCAACTGCTGAACGCATTGAGAGGCCCCCAATGTCGCGGACCGTGTCAAACGCTCCGGGGATGAGGGCACCGCAACGGCCACAGCAGGCTTGAACCTTGGACGCACTCAACTCTGTAGCTGCTTGCACGTCCACGATTTCGGGTAGTCCCGGATACAGGGACAAGCATGAGTAGTCGTTGAGGGCACTGACGTAGTGTGGGCCGTTCGCGGTGGCGATCACTTTGCAGCGGAGGGTCACGAGCACTTCGTCACCGGGCTGGTAGTCGGTCATGGCTGGTTCAGTCCTTCTCTGAGTAGTGCATCGACGCTCTCAACAGCAGACACCTTGCGAGCCATCGCTAACCGAGCTCGGTTGTAGCCCTGCGTCGTATCCGCTGACACGTGCCCCATCACCGCCTGCACATCCTGGAGAGGAACCCCGGACCCCAGCGCGAGTGTCGCCCACGTCGTTCGGCACACATGCGGAGTCACCTGCTCATTGATCCCCGCCGCTCGCCCCGCATGCACGACAGCATCCAACAACTGCCAATACGTCCACGGTCCACGATCGCCGGCGAACAGCGGCCCCTTCTTCCTGTCGCCGATCAATGCGTCAACGTCGTGGGCGACCCGATCCGGTAGGGGAACCGTCTCGGAGTGTCCACCCTTCCGTTTCACCTTGATGGTGCGGGAACCGTCCGCGACGCCGACCTGTGCCACGTCCAAGCCCAGAAGCTCTGATGCGCGGACTGCTGTCGCCAACAGAACCTGCACCGCAACGTGCGTTCTCGGCCCAGCTGCCTCAGCAGCAGCCAGTAGGCGGCGTGCATCAGCGGCGGTGAGAGCAACGGTGGTTCCTTGCTGGTTGGAGACCTTCGGACGACGCACCCGCGCGAACGGGGATCTGTCGATGATGCCGAGGGCTTCGAGGTAGTCGTAGAGGCTTGAGATGGAGGCTAGTTTCCGGGCGACGGTGCGGGGTTGAAGCCCGCTGCGGTTGAGGTGTTGTCGCCAGTCGTCGGCGTCTCGGGGACGGGCGTCGGTGATGTCCCGGCCGTTGAGGCGGGGGAGCCATTCCGTGACGGCTGCACGGTAGGCGCGGGCTGTTGCTGCCGCACGCTGGGAGGCAAGCCAATCCTCAATGACGGCTGGCAGCTTTGTGGTGGTGGGTTCCACTGAAGCGGGCCCCTCTCGTGCGATTGGCACTGAGAATATGGATTCTCTGATCCTCACTGAGCGCTGACGCTACCCCTCCCGACACCACGTCCGCAAGACATGAGCTCAATGTGTCACGGTGAAGATTCATGCCGCACACACCTCAACCCTGCCCCGGTCGATGCCGTACCAGTAGCCATGACCATTCACTCACTCCCCCAAGGAGACGACATGACCCCCGCAACAACGACGGCCCCGTCTGCACAGGTTCGGGAACTGGCGGCGATGGCGTTGCTGCTCGGTGACATTGCTGCTGCTGGACCAGCCGATGAGGCCGTGTCGGTGTGGGCGTTGAGGCAGCAGGCTGGGGTGTTGGCGGCGTTGGATCGTGTCCGGGCAGCAGAGCCGGCGAAGGACTAGCGAGTGGTCTGTTGTTGGTGGCGGTGTCCGCTACTGTTGGTGGTGGCTGGTTGTGGGCAGGTGGGACGGGTCCTGGGAGGCTTCTCCCCCGATCCCTGTGTGGTGTTGGGGGTTGCTTGCCTGTCGGGTGCCGTTGGTTGTGCCTGGGCTGGTCTCGGTCGGTCCTGCATGTTCGGTGCGCGAACATGCAGGACCGAACCGCTTTCTCCGCAAACGCGAAAGTGGCCTCCTACCTGCCCATGTGTAGGCAAGTAGGAGGCCACAGGTGTCCCAGCCAAGCGCATTCTTGGGACCGAGACCCCGACAGGCTAGCCGACGAGTCCAGTCCCGCAAACGTCACCGCCCCCCAGCCTGACAAGCAGACCAGGGGGACGGCGAATGAACATCAACAACGAGCCACCCAATCGGTTGGGCAACCCAACCAAAGTACCACAGGGGCAAGTTTCTCGTCGCAGCGACAGCACAGTCGCCCTAGAAACTCGTCAGAAACTCACCGCTGAATCCACCACGACCAGATCAGCGAATACGCCAGCAGTGCCAACGTCAACGCCGCCACCTCAACGAAGAACCCCCAGATCAGACCCTTCGTCAACGACGGCCGCATACGCCACCTGCGGCGACGCCTGACCGGGGCCTCCCCAGCCTTGTGCGCGACCATCACGCACCCCGGAACCCGAGAACAGGTTCAGCCACGTCATGAGCGAACGACACGACCCTCCTGCGCCCGAGGCCCCGTGCAGTGATGCTCCCGCCGCCACGCTGCGACCTCAGCTCGAGCATCCGTCAACAGGACGGACTCCCCGAACGCGATCGACGCACCACAGGAACAGTTCTCAGACCAGACCATGCTCACTCGTCCCTGCCCATGTGCTTGACCAAGAGACGGTCATGGAAACGGCAGAACCAGTCAGGCTGCCCAACCCCGAACCGTTCCGTGACCGTATGAACGGTGTTGTCGATGAGGCAGACAATCCCGGAAGGCCAAGGGAGACACACCATCGGGGCTCGGGGGCGTCGGGACATGCGACCGCAGTCCTCACTCGACGTCCGGGTCCAGGCCGTCCAAGTTGACGCCACCAGCAGGGGTCCGGTTATCCACACCCTCCGGCAGATCCGTCACACCACCCGACTCCCCCACCACACCCGGTGCAGGAACACCCTCCCCCGTCACATCCGGGTCAGCGACGCCGCCATCCCCAACCAGCACCGGAGGAGCCACCACATACGCCAGAGCAGCCGCCAACGCAGCAGCCACACCAGCAACCACCGCCTCACGAAGGTCAAACGCCAACAGACCCTCAGCCGTCGCCGGCCAAAGACCGAGGACGACGCCGGCGAACGCGGGAACAGTGCGGTCGAGGATCTGCCACACCTGCGCGGACCCTTCAGTGGGTTTGAGGCCGGTGAGTTCTTGGAGCCCAGCCTTGATGAGGGTGACTGCGAGGGCTCCCCCGGTCGCGACACCCACATCACGAAGGGATGCACCGGACGGGTCAGCCGTCAACGCCGCCAGGATCGGCAACACGACCTGCGTGAACTGGCGTCCCAGCTTGTTCGCCAGACCCCTCCACCAGGAGGCAGTTACAAGGACACTCGACGGGCCAGCCGCCACCAATTCGTGAGACATGATCAGGACTCCTTAGACGTGTACTGGCGTGGAGGACGGGGCTTCGTCGTTTCCACAGTCAATGGGGGTGGGTCAGAGATCGGCGGAATGTCGTGGGCGATCCCGGCCTGCTCGAGTTGCCGGATCAGAACCCGCACAGCAGCAGTGATTTCCTGATCCCACGGTTCGTGTTTCTCCACCGCTGTCGCCAACGCCGCGAACTCGCGCCGCAACTCAGCGTTGTCCCGGTGCAGGGCTGCATTCGCCTGCGACAGAGAATCCAGAGCCTGAGTCGCCGTGATCGCCGTAGCGACCGTCACGCCCGCTGTGTCGGCATCAATCTTCCGTGCCTCAGCAGCGATCTTCCGTTCATCAGCGACACCCCGCCGCCTACCCGCGTACAAGCTCAACGCGGCGATGATGATGGGGCCTGCCGCGATGATGATGGGGGACCAAGGGATTTCATCCACGGTGTACCCACCTGTTCTGTCGGTGGATGGTCCACAAGTGGACGAGCATGATGGTGCCTAAATGCATGTAGACGAACACGGGGTACACGGTCGGTGGATGGGTGCCGGACCAGGCGAGGTAGGAGACGCCGAGTCCGACTGCCATCGCTAACGCGAATGCGCCGACGCCGAGGAGGCCGAGTTGTTGGCAGCGTCGTCGCCCGGTCCAGGCGGACACGATGAGGATGGCTCCGGAGGCGATGGATAAGCCTGTGAGCCAGCTCATGGGTAAGTGGTCGAACGATGGGCCGAGGAATGCTTGTTGTGGGACGGCGAGGATGGAGACACCGATCAACACGGTGTAGATGCCGTGGACGGTGAGGAGGCTGACCCTGTTGATGCCTTCTTGGGCAGCGAGTTTCGCGCCAGTTGTTGCGGCGGCGGCGAGGGCGTCACGTTGTTCGATGGTGATGCCGAAGTCTGTGGAGGTGCCAACGCTGTTCCCCGGGCGTGGCGTGTCCATCAGCAGTACGGCCTGAGCCGTTGTTGGTGGTTGCTGGCGTACTGCATGTGGGGGTCACCCCTTCTCTGGTGGCCCCCCAGCCGTTGAACTGGTCAGTACTTCCAAGTGGTGGGGTTCTTCACGGACCCGACTGCACTGCCGTATCCGGTGATGTGGCGGACGTCTACGTGGCGGACTTTCCGGGTCAGGATGTTCTGGTATCCAATGCCGGAGAACACACCCAACGCCTTCACCATCGCTGCCGAGTATTTCGCCGGGATGTCGACAGCTGCGCCTTGCGTGTGCTGCGACTGTGACGCACCGCCGATGGAGCGGTTGTGCTCCGGGCACCTGTACGCGGACACGAGCGACAGCGCAGCACCCTTGTAGACCTTGGCCCGCAACACTTCCAGCCCTGCGACGAGTTCGCGGTGGACTCTGATCCGGGGGCAGGTGCTGCGGGAGCATTTGCAGCGGAACTCGGTCCACCAGAAATGCTCTGACAGGTCCGGCTTCCCCGCTTTGGCGCGGGCGACGGATGCACGGATCGCGGTCAGGGTCTTGTCGCCTGCGACACCATCCACTTTGAGGCGGGTGCCGAGGTTCCAGCCTTCTTGGAAGCGTCGGATGTCGGCTTCGTCGCCCTTGCGGAACCCGAACGATCGCAGACCTGCTGCGGCTTCAGCGGGAACGGTCACGGCTTCTCCTCTGCTTCAGTCAGCTTGGCCCGCAACGCATCCACCTCGTTCTGGAACGCTTCAAGCGCAGCACGCGCCTGACCCAGCTGAAGGGCCTGCGACTGCACGATCTGTGCCAGCGACGACACCGCATGCTCCGTCGCACGCTCATGCGACACCTGAATCACTTGCGGCTCACCCAAACCTGCACCATCCTCACAGTCACACATGCCTTCCACCACTCACTGTATAGGGTCACGGCACAGTCACATCAGCAACATCCGTCACAACCACCCCCGCAGCCGAATCAGCTTCCTCAGCGATCCGCTTCAACCAACCCGCCCGCGACTTCCTCGGCCGCCCATCCCGATACGTGCGCTTCGGGAAACGACCCGGCGCGGGACGAACAGCAGCCCCGAGAATCGCTTCCTCCAAAGCCGCCAACCGTGCATCATGATCACGCAACACGACCTGCTGGAACGCGGGCACACGGTCATAGTTCACCGACTCCGGTGAGCCATCCGCATCCAACTCCGTCAAGAACGCGCCCACACCCGGCACTTCAGCTACTTCCTCGGCGATGAACCCACCCAACGGTGAACACTTCCCCACATCACCTTCGTTGGATTCCCACTCGCCCCGGTCATAGAACGATGTCGGACGCAACGCCAGAACATCCGCTGGGTCAACGTCGAGGGTGCGGATCTGCACCTTCCGCTTCGCCGACGACGTAGCCCGGAACAACACCTTGTTCGGGCCGACATACACGTTCGCGCCGTTCGCGGCCGTCGAATCATAGACCGCATCAGCTTTGAACGTTGAGGACACGACGTTGAAGGTGGAGGTCGTCAACTGGGCGTAGCTTGACCCCGCCGAAATGTAGGCGCCACCCGTCGTGTACAGGCTGACCCCGGGGGCGTTCACGTTCACGGCAGTGGCGCCATTGACCCAGACCACTCCGCTGTCCGAGCGAAGATATAGGTCTCCGGATAGCGCTGAAGCTGTCATCGTGTTGTTGCCGTAGATGTATGAGCTTGAACCGATCTCCACCAGAGACCCTGACGGATGAGTCGCCCTGATGGTGTCGCTCGACAAGACCGACATGCGGATCCCGTCAGCGTTGACGATGATCCAGCCACCTGCCTGTGACTGATCCGACTGGTCCGAGTACATGAACTTCATCTCGGCGGATGTCGGCATCGCCCAGAACCGGGTCCTGTACGGGCCGTTCCCGTCGCCAGAGTTGATGCCGACACTGTTCGAGGACGGCGCATTAATGAATGCGTAGTCGTTGCCTGATGCCGGATAGAAATAGATGGTGCCGTTGTTGTCGGGGACAATCTCAATCCGTCGCCCCGTCGACGACGTACGGAACCTGCCCAGGATCGACACGTCACCTGTGACTGTGCTGATGTCAGCGGTCTTCACGCCCGACGAGTTGTAAAGCCTGATCCCGTCCGTGTCCTGTTCGACGCGGGCGCCCGTCGTCCCCGTCTTGATCGACCCACCCAGAATGTAGGCAGCCGACAACGTACCCGCCGTGATCTTGCTGGCGGTCAGGTCTGAGATCCACGCCGAATCGACCAGTTCCGCCGTCGCTGTCACTGCAGCAGACGCAGGAGACTTGTTGCCTGTCTTATCAACGGCCACGACCCGGACATAGGCCGTCTCGCCTGCGAGGAGGGTTTGGTCAACAGGGAACGAGCCAACCACTTTGATGCGGCCGGTGATCATGCCAGCGTTGGCGACCAGCTTCCCCACCCGGGAAGCGTCAGTGGCAGTGAACGCGTTCGTGGCGCCGACATGGATTTCAAGATGGTCGAGGTCGAGGGGCAGGTTGTATTCGCCGCCGTCAGCGTTCCCCAGAGTGTGAGTGACCTGCACCTGCAACTTCGACGCCGCAACAGTCGGCGGCGCCGGGGTCGGAGGCGCGATCGTGTCCGAACCCGTCGACACATACCGGGAATCGGACCAAGCACCGTAGTTGATGGGTGAGGCATAGTCGACGGCTCGGATCTGCCACTCATACGTGGTAGCGGGCGCGAGGTCGATGATGGTGGTGTCTTCGTGATCCCATGCCACATACGTCGTCTGCCACGGCGACGTAGACCCAAGGACCGCAACCGAAGCAGTCTCGTTGCTGACACCCAACGTCTCCGACACGTACACGTTCGGGTCCGGGCCACCAACTGCCGCATCCGACGACGCAGCAGGCTCATCATCACCAGACACCGCAACAACGACACCAGCATCATCCGAAGCCGCAACGGTTTCGCCGGCGGTGGTCGACGCCGACACGCCTGCGTCCTCGAGGATGGTGATGGGGTTGTCGGTGACATCCCATCCGGGCATGACCGTGGCGTCTTGCTCGAGGGCTACTGCATCGTCGGAGACTCCGGGGAGGAGGACGGAGACGGCTGCATCATCGGTGGCGGTCGCTGCGTCGTCGATGGTGGGGAGGGTTGCTGCGATGGTGGCGTTGTCGTCGGCTGCGGTGCTGGTTTCGGTGACGGTCGGGTTCGGGTCGGCGTTGACGCCATCGGTGACGGTGATGTCGTCGAAGTCGAGGTAGACGGAGGCTGTGGACCCCGGCTGGATCGCGAGGCCACCTTTGCCGGCTGCGGTGATGGTGGAGTCGGTGGCGGTGATCGTCCATGTGCCGGGTTCAGCTGAGCTCGTGTTCCAGATGCGGCCTTGCAGGGTGGTGCCGACGACGCGGAACCGGAACCCGTACCGGACTCCTGCGGTGGCTGTGAAGGCGACGGAGGAGCCGATGAGGGTGCCCGTGTAGCTGGTGTACTTCCGCAGTTCAGTGCTGCCGCCGCCACCAGGTGTGGGGAGGCGAAGGGAGTACCCGGATTCCCGGTCGAGACTCCCCCAGGAACCGACGTCACGGACGTAGATGAGGGGTTCGCATTCCCCTGTCGCCGTGTAGGTTCCGGTGACTTCGATGTCTGCGACGTTGGTGATGTTGAAGCGGCGGGAGATGCCGGAGCCACTGAAGTTGCTGTCTGTTCCCGTGCCGCAGAGCCAGCGGCCCGTGTTGTTCTGGATGGTGGCGGATGCGCCTGCTGATCCGGTGTGGCCGAGGACCCAGTTGGAGGCTGAGACAGCGGTGCCGTTGGTTCCGGTGAACGCATCTGTCAGCAGAACTGCCACATCAACCCCCTAACGAATCCATGGAAACTGTTGCAGGACAAGGAGTTTCAGCTCATCGTAATTGAGGCAGTCAAAACCCAGGAACCACCGGACTTCGCGCCGAGGTTCTGCACCTTCCGGTTCAACAGCAGAGCGTTCACGGTTGCACCCGCTGTGACAGTGGGGGTTCCGACGTCCAGCCCCCACTCATTCCAGGTGAAGTTGGCGTCGGAGCTGCCGAACGTTGCCCTGAACGTCGCCACAGCGCCCGACACGGACGGATACCCGGCGTCCATCACCTGGAACCAACGGTTCGTTGACCCCGCCGAGGCTTGGAGGTCCGTCTGGCCTGCTGCAGCAGCAGTGGTGGAGTTTCCGACACCCAACCGTGCAGCCGTCGCCGTGAACGCTTGCCCCGTGCCGATCAGGAGACTTGCGCGCCGGTTCAAACCCGCTGTGGTGATGAGGTTCCGGTCAGCTTCCGCGACCTCCACAGGCATCAACTTCAGACGCTCGAAATCGAGGCCGACCGGGGCACGTTCGAGACGGGTAGTCGCCCAACGCACCTGATCATCGGTGTACTTCTCCACCAAGGCATGCGCATGCCATCCGGGCGCGTCAACGACAACTGTTGCAGCAGACATCAGGGTTTCCTCTTTCACCAGTTGGCTTGGAACACGGCACCCGTGTTCGGTTGCACAGTCGACGGGCCATGAATGGAGAACTTGTTCGCGTACCCGTTGGAAATGTTGAAGTAGCAGGCGTACCAGAGCTTCCCGGCCGCGTTTCCGCCGTTAGCTTTCGCCCACGTGATGAATCCGGTAGCCCATCCGGGACGGTCACCACCGCCGCCGCCGTCACCGTTCACGCCAGGGTTCCCGAATTCGGGAAGACACATCGGCTTTCCCTTCGACGCCGCATAGGTGAGCCATGCACCGAGCCCTTGCGGGTTACCGCCAGGGGAATAGTTCAGGTTCGCGGTGAATGATGCAGCGTCGGTGTAGTGGGGCCAGCCGTTGTACCAGTCAGGGCCGATCACATCGACATAGGCAGCACCCGGATAGGAGGCATCCACAGACGTCATTGACGACGTGCCATAGTTCGGCGACCAACACGACAGACTGCCGGGGATGATGGACCGTTGCAGGTCCGTCCAACGCCTGTACGCGGCAATGTAGTTGCCGATGTCGGCGTTGGTGACTTTCCACCCGGAGAAGTCACCGTTGTATTCGTGAGCGAACCTCAGATGCAGGTTCCCCGGTGGCCGACTACCCCACTTCGACTTGATCGTGTTCAGTGCTGACGTCCACCGCGACACATACGACCCCGAAGCAGCGTTTGCCCACGAATCACCGGAGAAGATCCCACCAACAGCGAGGTTCACGATCCCCTGGAAATACCCGTACTCCTCGCCGGCTCCGAGGGAGTACCCGTGGGTTTGGGCGTCGACAGAGTTGTCGGACCAGGTGGCGACCGCACCGATGGACTTCGATGCGAGCCACAGACGGAACGACTCCGCGTTCTCCGGTGGATCACCCGATGACACCCCAGCGAGAAGGCCCGTCGATGATCCCGGTGTTGGCGGTGTCGGGGAAACGGGCGTCGACGGTGGTGGGCTGCTCCCTGCACCTGTCGGGGACACGGCCCGGTAGCGGACCTCATAGTGGGAGCCGTCAACGATCGTGGAACCGTCAGTGTTCAACGGTTCGAGCCACGTCGCCGTCATCGCAGACTTCGCTACCCCGTCACCGGGCTGATACGACTGCGATGTGAACGAAACCCATTCCGGGACACCCGGTATGGCCGCGTCGCCCATGCCGCCGCCGCCGCCGGGGACTTGTGTCCCGATGGAACCGACAGTCCCGGAGAACGCCGTCGAGACCTTGTCGGCGACTTCGACTTCCCCACCCGACGCTGACTCCCATTTCACCCACGGCGTCAGGTCAGTCCATGTACCGTCCCCGGCCCTGAACGCGACCGTGTGGCCCTTCGTCACCGGGAACGTGACTGAGGTGACCCGGACCGCCTCCGGGTAGAGGGCTTGCCCCCGGAACGTGACCTCGTTGGCGAGGTCGGCGATACCTGCGGCGGGGTCGTACACCCACACGACATCACCGGGCTCGAAGTCCCCCGCAATATCGAACTCGTCAACAGACAACCGAGCTTGGCGACGGACCGTAGTGACTTGTTCGAGAGCTGCTTCAGCGCGAGCGTCAGCATTCGCGGCCAACGTGTCATCGGATTCGTCGACGAGGATGGTCCGCAACACCGGGTTGCCGTTGATGTCGAAATACTTCGCTGTCCGATCCGCCGACCCCAACGCGAGCCCTTGGCCGACGACGACAGCATCCGTCGCATACGTCGACACATCCAACGTCGTATCAACCTTGCCGGGGATCGCCCGCAACCCCGCATCCAAGCCCGTGTTCTTCCGGACAATCACACACTCAGGGACCGTCCGGAACAGGCTGGCGGCGGGGCCGGCGTCGAGTCGTCCTCGGCCGTTGATGCGCCATTCGGCGCCCATGAGGTCGCAGACGTAGTCGATGGCGTACCTGTTGGTCTGGAACTTGTGGGTGCCGTCGTAGGTGCCTGTGATGCCGGTGTAGAGGGTGCCTTCGGTGATGGACCCGTCAGCGGGGAGTAGTGCGCGGATCGCTTCGGGGAAGGTGGCGTTGGTGAGGGTGACTCCGGGGGCTTGGATGACTGCGCCCTTGCCGTCGCCGTCGCCTAACCAGAACTCCATCCCGGAGCCGCTGAGGGATGGGTTGTCGCCCATCGTGAGTTGGGTCAGGACACCCGTGTAGCGGGCGGCGTCCAAGAGTTCGTCGCCGCGTTCTGCAGGGTTCATGGCACCGGGGACGACGGCGATGTGACCGAACCATGCCAACGATCCGAGGAGGGCTGGCGGGGTGTCTTCTCGGAGGGGAACCGTCCATTGACCAGGCTTGCGGAGGACCTTCTGAACAGCCACAGTCAGGTCACCTCCTTGACTTGCTCCCCACGGCTGAAGCCGGGGGATTCCTGGGCCTCACGGCCCAAGCGTTCCTGATTCATCGACGGACGCCTCCCCGCTCTATGAGCGGAGCGGTCTCACTCCATCTCCACAGGCGGAAACCGCGAGCCCCGCGGCCTTGATCGTTCGTGCTGCGTTGATATCCCGGTCGTGGACGGTGCCACACTCGGGGCACGCCCATTCGCGAACGTTCAGCGGCATGGACCGCAGCAGATGGCCGCAGTCGGAGCAGGTCTTGCTGCTCGGATACCAACGATCGATCGCGATCACTTCGCGGCCGTGCCAGTCGGCTTTGTACTCCAGCATCGACCGGAGTTCCGACCAGGACGCGTCGGAGATAGCCCGCGCCAGTGATCGGTTCTTCACCATGTTCCGCACAGCCAGATCCTCGATAACGATCGTTTGGTTTTCGCGAACGATTCGAGTGGTTGCCTGCGTGGCGAAACCTTGGAACAATGGGGCTATGCCGATCAAGGACCCTGAAAAGCGCCGGGATTACATGCGTTCGTGGAGGCAGGCCCGAACCGCCGCCGGCCAATGCTGGGGGTGTCAACGCCCGGCAGCGGGGGGGACTAATCGGTGCGAGGAGTGCGCAGAACTCGTCCGCCAGCAGAGCCGTGAGCGGCGATCCAAGCGCAAGGTCCAAGGCCAATGCATAATCTGCGGCAATGATGTGCGCACCAGCCGCTCCTGCTGCGCCGACTGCACTGCGCGTCAAGCCAACCGTAACCGCAGATTCCGCGACGCCGTCTTGGACCACTACGGTCGGGAGTGCGCGTGCTGTGGCGAATCCCAAGTGCTGTTCTTGTGCCTCGATCACGTCGAGAACGACGGTGCGGCGCATCGGAAAGAGCACGGCACGGGGAGCAAGTTCATGGAGTGGGTGGTCAAGAACAACTACCCGCAGGGATTCCAGGTTCTGTGCTGGAATTGCAACGCTGGGAAGCACCTGAACGGCGGGATATGTCCCCACCTGGCGGCCATCCCTGCCGTCAGTTAGTGAGGCCTGGCTGTCACTTGATGCGCTAACCCCATAGCTGAAGCAAGGGGCTTGCGCGCTACGAATTGTGGTCACCGTCGAATGACCCGTTCCGACTCGGTTGGTGTGCCCAAGTATTGGGAGTTGATGTCTACGGCGGTGTCCCCTGCGACGGCGGTTCCGCCGCCTTTGACGACGCCGATGTAGGCGGCGAGGACACGGTTCGGGGTGGCCTGTTCGAACCCGAAACCGCCGACTGCGGCAGCGGTTTGGGGGGTTCCGATGACCCAACGGTTCCCGTCCGCGTCGTTGCTGGTGGTCACCGAGTACCCGGATGCGGTCAACTGGTTGTTCGCGGTCCCGGAGACGCCGTTGTCGTCCAAGCGCCACGGCCCCGCCACCGACGACTGCACCGCCACCACCGCCACATGACGGCCACCACGCTTCACAACCAAGTCCACGATCGACCGAGAACCACTGTGGGAGTACGTGAGCCGGGTGATCAGCTCGCACCTGTCGTTGCGGGCTACTGACACATGCGCGGGCATCCCCAGCGACACCCCAGCCCGCTTGAGATCGAAGACTTTCTCCGTGCCCCAGCTCGAGCCATTCCACGCCGACACCCTGAACGCGCCCGCGTTGCCGCGTGGCTGCACCCGGACGATCCCGTTCGACATGACCCACTGCCACGGCACGTCCATGCATGTGAGCCCCGTGACGGGATCGCCGGCGACGGTGAGGGTTGGGGCACCGTCCATTGCGCGTGCGGCGGGGACGGTCCAGCGGGGGTCGGTTCCAGCGGGGAAGGAACGGTAGACGCGGACAGTGCCTGTCTCTGCGGGGCGGTCTACCCAGCCTGGTGCCCCGTTCCCGGCCTGGTAGGCGTCTGCTGCGGCAGGTACGCCATGCCACAGTTCTGGTGCGGCAGAGGACGTGTGGACGCGGTTACCGCCGATGAGCCGGGACTCGACATCCACTTCCCCGGCGCGGCCGGTGAGGGTGAGGTCGAGGGTCCATTCGAGGACTGTGGTGCCGTGCCATGTGGATTCGTCCCAGCCAGGGGTTCCGCACGTGTACCAGCCGTCGAGATGGGGGAAGCCGTCGAAGGTGACGGGGACGACGGTGTTGGCGTAGCCACCGAGGGCTTCGACGCGGGCACGGAGCTGCCCTTGCGTGATGTCACGGTTGAAGGTGGTGACGGCTTCTTGGCCGTTGAGTGTGAGCTGGCGGGTGTCGTCGGCCGTGGTCTTGGTGGCGATCTCCCACGGGCACGTCAATGTGACCCCACCGATTCGGAGGGGACCGTAGGGGGCGGTCACCGCTGCGACCTCGCGTAGTCGTTGAGTCCTTCGCCGACGTCACGGATGAACGCCTTCTTGTCGGCGTCGGACAGCATGTCGAGGTTGCTGATGGAGCGGGTGTGGATGTTGAGTTCGCCGATGGTCCAGCCGTTGTTGGTGTTCCGTTCAACGGTCTGCCACTGCTGCGGCGACAGGACGGGTTCGGGGCGTCCGGTGGCGTTGTGGATGAGGCTTGTTCCGGTGGGGAGCCATCCGCCCTGGTCGTAGAGGACGGGCTTCTGCTTCCACACACCGCCATCCTTCATGGCCCAGTGTGTGTGGTTATAGTGCATATCGCGCACACTGCCCGTATACATGTACGGTCGTCCGTTTTTGATCTGTTGTCCACCCATCGGTGAATAGATCAACTCAGTGATATTCGGGAACGACGACTTGATCTTGTTGAACGTCGCCACAGACGGAGCCAAGTCAATCGCCCGACCGAGAACGTGATACGACGACGACGACCCACCAACAGCAGCGTTCTGGGAAGGACTACGAATCGACGACGTGATCGCCACCCCCGGCAGGTTCTTCTGAGCCCATGCGATCTGCGCCCGATACCCCATCCCCGGCCCACCCTGCCCGATACCCAACTCATCGAAAGCGCCCTTGAACGACGCCCACAACGCCTTCACCCGGACAACCGCTGCATTCAATGCGACCCGGCCAGCCGACTCAGCCAGCCCCGACAGCGACGACGACCCCGGCACATTCACTGACCCGAAGAACGACGCAGGATTCGTGACCGCCTTATACAGGGCAGACGACTTGTCCGTCACCCAATCCCATGCTGAAGCGGACGGTGACT
>JACCDZ010066959.1_pt1 | contig 14787 bp, 17 predicted proteins | sample 7449551 | NCBI WGS metagenome assembly JACCDZ01 (sample SAMN15323452, study PRJNA562643) | freshwater metagenome | isolation source: river surface water | place: USA:Blue River Watershed | collected 2017-08-18 | reverse complement strand
AATATAGCCATAGATTTTTACAAAACGATAATTATGCACAAAGAGACTATTTAACAAGTGATAATAAAACTATTAAAAAAGGTGAAAAAGTCCCTCAAAATACTAAAGTTGTGAGATTTTATGTCGGTGAAGTAATGTATACTGGAAAAAAATCAGAAGAAAAAACTACCAAAACCTATATTCAATTAACCAATAAAGTTGTTACGATAGATGTTAGTGGTAAAACATTAAAAGGTGGTGCTACTAAAGAAAATGCTCAAAAAATGTTACAATTATTCGACTTTTTAGTGAAGAGTGGTTTTCAAAAAGGTAATGCTGAAGGTAATTATAGAACCATTAGCAAAACTCCTATGTGGATTGAAAAAGATGATTATTTAGAAAAAATCAAAAAAATAAACACAGGTTTAAAAGATACCTATAATATAGAAAACTTCTTAGCTCCTTCCGATTCCAATTTATCTAAAGGATTATAATAAAAAACCCCCTACATTTGTAGGGGGTTTTATTTAATATATATCATATGAATTACATAGATAACATACTACAACTTAGAAAAAAAGTACCGAACTATCCGACACAATCTACTAAATGGTTGTCTAATAAAGTAAAGGATAGAGATTCTAAATTTACTAAAGTATCCATAAACGATTTTAAAATAGGTAATTTTTATTTTATGAGCTATGATTTAAAAGGTATTAACAAATCATCAAGATTAGAACAATTAGTTCCTATGCTTTTAGTAGACTATAACCCCGTTATAGATTCTAAAGTTTTATGGATTATGAACTTAAACTTCATCCCATTAAATATTAAAGAAGCTTTTTTCACAAAATTTTTAACAAACTTTGACAAAACATTAGAAAACAACTCTACTAAAAAAAGCGTTTCCGAAGAATCATCTCTTATAGGTATAAATTATGATACGATGTGGAATGAAACCATAAAATTTGGAATAGATTATTCTCTAAGAGAGATAAGAGTTGAATTAATCAGCGATTTATATCTTGTTAGTACAGATTATCTACATTTTTTAACGACTCAAAATACACAAGCTTTGACGGGTGTAGATGAAAAGAAATTGAATGAAATTTGGACTACTAAACTTAAAACCGAATCTTTAGAAGATAGAATAGATGAAAAAAATGTTAAATCTGATTATGAAAAAATACTTAAAGAACTCCAAGAAACTTTTAAATTTTTAGATAAAAAGCTTAAAGAAATTTAATTCTTTATTATCATTTTAAGAGCCGATTTTTTTTATATATATAAACAAATTAACATTTTAAAAAATGGCTTCTTATAGAGACAATAATTTAGAAAATAATTCAAACAATAATAAAGGATTTTTTTCCAAAATACTTAGAAATATATCTAATTGGGGTATGGATACAGATGAAATGGTTATTAGAAACACTAATGCAGTACCCATGAACCAAACACCAACACCAACGGGCTATGTAGATAATATGTATGATGTAATATCAAGAAATGCGGTTGCTAAAATATTACAGAAAAAAGCAATATCTTATTTAGATAGAGGATATCCCGAAAAACAAAGAATATTGAGAGAGTATGCAAGAAAAGACGAAATTAGAGATTTTATAACTACTATTTCTGATGAAGCAATCATGTATTCAGAAGATGAAAACTTTTGCTCGCCCGTAAATCTTTCAGAAGAATTTAACGAAGAAATAAAAAAGAAATATCATGATAATTTTAAAAAAATATACGATATATTAAATTTTAGTGACGGAATAGTTGCATGGAATTATTTTAGAACTTTATTAATAGACGGATTTTTAGCATTCGAAATAATTTATGATGATAAAAATAAAAATATTATAGGAAGCAATCAATTAGACCCATCTACTTTATTACCATCAATAGAACCCGTAACGGGAACATCTATTTGGGTTCAATATCCCGAATCACCCGAATTTAGAAGAACACTTTTAGATTCACAAATAATATATATTTCATATTCATCAGGGGCAGAATATTCAGAAACATCGTATGTAGAAAATTTAATTAGACCATATAATCAATTAAAACTACTCGAACAAACAAGAATAATGTTCAACGTTATGAACGCTATGGTAAACAGAGTTTTCACACTACCCGTTGCGGGAATGTCAAGACAAATGGCAGAAGAACAATTGGCTAAAATAATCATGGATTATAAAGACGAAGTTTCTTTTAACGAAGAATTCGGAGTTGTAACCATTAACGGCTCACCTCATATTCAATATAATAAAGATATATGGTTGACTGAAGGCGAATCAGGTAAACCAAATGTTGAAAATTTAGAATTTAAAGGACATAACATCAACGAAAATGATATGCTGACTTGGTTCTATAACGCACTAAAAAGAGCATCTAAAATACCATTCAGCAGATTTGATAAAACAAACGGTGGTGGTAATATATTCGGCGATGTTACAGATATGTCAAGAGATGAACTACACTTCTTCCATTTCATACAAAGATTAAGAACAGTTTTTAAAGAAATAATCGTTAAACCTTGGAAAATAAAAATGTTGTTAGATTTTCCCGAATTAGAAAATGATGTAAATTTTATTTCTAAAATAAATATACACTACAACGGCTCTAACTTATTCCACGAGTGGAAAAGATTAAACAATCTATCTAAACGTGCAGAAGTTGCAGGCAATTTATCTAATAACTTAAAAGGAGCAGACGATAAACCATACTTCGCTATCGAATTCTTAGTTAGAGAAATTTTAAAAATAGATGATGAAACATTAAAAGAAAACGAAAGATGGAAAAAAATAGGTGGAGCAGGTTCTGCCGAAGGTGGTGGTACTACTGACTTTGGAGGCGGAGGTGGTACTACTGACTTTGGAGGCGGAGGTGGTACTACTGACTTCGGAGGCGGAGGTGGTGGAGAAACCACAACAAGTAGTGATACCGCAACTGATACAGGCGGCGGTGATACCGACACAGGAGGTGGTGAAACATCGCCTGATACAGGTGGAGATTCATTCGACTTCTAAAAAAATAACCCTCGATTTTTGAGGGTTATTTTTTTAACAATTTCCAAATAATCTATAACAAACCATATACAGAACTATAATATTTTTCAGCTACATACTCTGAACGACCTTCAATTTCGTAATCTGACACACTTTCTGTCGAATGAAATCCATCTTCATCTCCTTGTAAATAAGCATTTTTTATTTGCTGTTTTTCTTTATCTAAAAGCTCATTTATTTTTTCCCAAATTTCAGATACTTTTACACTTTCATCAAAATTATCCAATCCATCCGAAACGAAAAATCTCAATTCTTGTAATACTGTTTGTTTTAACATTTTTATTTTATTTAAAGATACCAATTTTAAAAAACTTGTTTATTCCACCACCTTCCCCTTGGTTTATAAGTCAATATCTCATTCGGTAGAAGATAAATCAGCCCTATAAAAACAGTGAGTAAGCCACTAATACCACCTATTGTAAATAAGAATACTAAATCCCCATTTGTAGTTTTTGGATAAATTTTTCTTAATATCCACAACCCACCGATTGAACCAATCAAATACCAACTTATTGTAATTAAAATTATCATATTATTTCGTCTCTAACTCTAAATGTTTTACAATCTTTACTATATCATGGTCGGTTTCAGGCTTTCTATTTTTCACATATACAAAACCATCATTAGTTCTTGTACCATAACATTCATCACCAAAACTTTTACCATCAACATCTTCAATATATCTCACCACATGGTCAAGATATCTATGTTGTCCCCAAGGCGTAGGTGCTATATATTCAAGTTTTGCTCCGTGACTACTTATAAGCATATCACCTTTTTTACATTTACTTAAATCAATCTTTTCCATATAAATAATAGTTTATTAATACAAATGTACAAAATTTATTTTTAATTTTCAAAATTATTCTAAAGGATTTTTACTATAAACTAATCTGCTATTGAAACTAAACCGAAAATCAATTCATCAGTTGTTAATTTTTTTTCTGAATATGCATCTATTAAATCCTTATTTTTTTCAACAAAAAGGATTATATTTTGAATAACATTTTTTGTTATCAATTTTTTGTTTACTTTCCCAATGATATCATAATCAGGTATAGTCAAAGTAAAACAGTTATCTTCACAAAACTTTTTTGATAAATTACTAACTTTAATTCTTTTTCCGTGTGAAAATGGGTTCGGTCCAATCCACAGATACACATTCTCCAACCCCGTTATTTTTGGAGATATATTAGCCATCTCCATAAGCTCATCACCACTTATAGTAGTATACATCTTTATATGATGTTGATAATCATTATATTCAAATAAATTATTCATAAACTATATATTATTTTTTATGATAAAAAAATCACCTACAAATAAATTTATATAAATATAATATAAAATAATATTATATCAAAATAAAAACTATTTATTTCCTATTAAAAAAAAATTAAACCCTATTCAATTTGAATATTTTACTTTTCCTTTTTAAATTTTTATCAAAAATAGTTACATATTTTTCTGAAAAATTTTTCGTCTCATCTATAACTACACGATAAGAATCAATAAGTTTTAAATCATTCTCAACTTCTTTTAAAAGCTTTAACAGTTTATTTTCCATATATTTCGATTTTTTATTGAAATACTTTTTATACTCTTTTAATAAAAAATCACAATCTTTTTCACTATTAGGTATCGTATGAATATTGAAATTTTTAATACTGTATTTTTTTATATATGTATTCAATTCTATGAAAAAATCCTTCAACAATTCATAATTTATTTTATAATTATTATAATTAAAATTTTTTAAATACTCTTTATATTTCCAAGCAGAAGTTTTTTCCAAATCTCTTATTAAATCATTAGTTAATAAACTATCTTCCATTAACACAATATATGTTTCAGAAACTCTTGCATTAATTTCATGGTCAAACGATAAATAAATATGATATATAAAATCTTGTATAAAAACATCTCTATATTTTTTTCTTAAATCTATTAAATGTTGATTTATCTTCCACTGAATATCTTTTTTTGATTTTTTCTTATATCTATTATAAAATTCAAATATGTGTAATAATTCATGTAATAAACATCTTTTTAATTCTTTTTTATTAAAATTGTTTATATCTAAATAAATGTTTATTTCAGCGTTTTTCATAATATTATTATAAAATATACCAAACTGAGAATTAGCATAAATATCTTCCCTACACACATTATGAATTACAATACATAAATTTTTCAATTCAATCGTATCATCTTCATAATCCATAGAAGCAAAATAATTACCCTCTAATAAACACTTTTCAACTTTTTCATAGAATATATTAAATACAACTTTTAAATTATCAGGAATACCATATTTTTCATTTATAACAGGTATCATAAATGGGTCTTGTGTATTATAGTCCGAAAATTGTTTAATAAATCTCATGTTGTTATATATCTATTTATCATATTCCCAACGATATTGACCACAACTATATAATCTAAAATATCCTCGCCCATGCATAATTTCAGACTCCGTTTTATTAGAATCATAACCTTCTTTTATAAGATTTTGTTTATTTACATGTTTCCTATATCTACCAACAATCCAATAATAATTTGGCTTGGATAATGATTTCTTAACAAAACCTAATTTCTCATAAACACCACCTATAAACATTCTATAATCACTATACGAAATTATCTTATCATATTCATAATTCTTAATAAAGAATTTGAACAATTTAGACACCGCACCAACAACAATATAATCCGTTTTATTACAAAAACGAATCAATTCATAAATATTTTTTTCTTTTGATTTCTTTTTATTAAAACACATTATAAATACTAAATCATTATTATGATAAAGCCCTATGTTTATATAACTACCACAATAACCATCTATATGATTACAATTTAAAAAATTTTTAATAGTTTCATTATCTTTAATAATATCTATTTTACAACACCTCGCATATATTTTATTACTTATTTTATACAACCTATTCAGTAATATAGATTTAACAATTTTATTATTATAATCCCACTCATCTTCCCAAATATGAATAAGTTTAATATTATTTTTTTCACAAACCAATGTTTTATTAAGGTGATATTCTTTAGATTTAAACCTTTCGGAATGATGATATAAACCATTAAATTCTATCGCTATATCATATTCTGGCAAATAGATATCCAATTCGAACCCCAATCCCCTCTCACTTCGCACAACATCAATACCAAATTTACTTATATAATCACCAATATGAATTTCAGAATATGACTTATTTAAATTTTCAGGATTATTACAAACAGTACAAACAATAGCATTTTTAGTATATCTACTATAAAGAAGATATCTATTTATAACAAAGTTATGATTTTTACCATTATCACACATAACCAAATATGTATTATTTGATAAATATTTGATAAAATTTAAATTTTCATAATAATCATTCTTATATAAAATAACATTATTATTAACTTTATTTTTTATATCTATTGATTTCATAGGATTCGTAACACCTTCACCATAGTTTTTTTGTAAAGTCATCTCTTTCTTCTTAGTAGAACACTTAGAAGAACACGCATAAAAACCACCATTGTTGATATTTTTTAAATACTTCACATACATTATTTTAGTTTTTTTACTACACACATCACATACACATTCAACAAACATTTCAGACCCTTTATGCAAATCCTCTATTTTAACATCTCTGAAATACGAACCATCTAATATATATCCTTTATCTAAATAATATTGCTTGGTTTTATTCGATTTTATATCCACTTTTTCAGTAACTATCATATTATCAAAATTTTACTATTAAATAAACGACAAAATATATAAAAAAGTTTCACAAAGTAGAAAAAAGGGATATTTTTTAATTTATATATAATAAAAATAAGAAAAAATAAATGAAACCTGTACTAATAATTGAAAATTCTAAGAACAGTTTGAAACTTAATGAAAATACCCAAAACAAAAAGGATTATATCCTTTCGGGAGTATTTACTGAGTTTGATATTGTCAACAGGAATGAAAGAATTTACACCGCAGAGGAGTATGTTCCACATGTAGATAGAATGATGGAAAAGAAACAATGGGGTGTGATATATGGTGAGTATGACCATCCAGATGTTTTTGATGTGTCGATGAAGTTCGTATCTCACACAGTCGAAAATGCCTTCTACAACAAAGACCTTAATAGAGTTGATGGAGAAATCAGACTATTAAATACCCACTATGGTAAAGATGCCAAAGCTTTGGTTGATGACGGTTTACCAATATTTGTATCTTCTCGTGCAGCGGGTATTACAGAATCTACGGGTAAAGTAAAATTGAAACAATTGTTCACATATGATATCGTCGCCGACCCAGGCTTCGCCTCAGCAAAAATGCAAGTTAAAACCATGAACGAATCTCTAAACATTAATAATAATTCTTTAATGTTAGTAGAATCTTCAAATCATCAAATGTCACAATTGGCAACAAAATACGAAAAATCATCAGATATCAATGTTTTTGACCTATCTGATGAATCAAAAACAAATGATTTATTCAATATGAACAAGAACGATTTAGTAACAAAAAATCAATTGTCTGATTGGTCAAAATACTTGACATCACAGATGAAACAAAACAACGCCAAAATCATGGCTAAAATCACAGAATCTAAAAACGCATCTAAAGGAGATGATAAATTAGAAGACTTGATTAAATACCAAGAAGAATTAGAAAATCAATTCGAAAAAGTTATTGGTTATTTAGATTACTTGGCTGAGAAAGTACAATATAGCGTTAACGCAACAGAAGTTTTAGAAAAGAAAACTGATGATATTGTTAAATACTCAAACTATTTAGGCGAAAACTTAGATAAATCAATTGGTTATACTAACTATTTAGCTGAGAACTTAGATAAATCTATCGACTACACTAATTATTTAGCCGAACAATTAGATAACTCTATCGACTATGCTAATTACTTAGGTGAAAACTTAGATAAATCTATCGACTATACTAATTATTTAGCTGAAAATTTAGACAAAGCTATCGATTATAGCGAATACATCGCTGAAAACTTAACAAACAACATTAAATACTCAAACTATTTAGCTGAGAATTTAGACAAAGCTATCGACTACACCGAATACATCGCTGAAAACTTAGATACTAACATCGGTTATGCTAATTATTTAGCTGAGAATTTAGATGTTAATATCGGTTATGTTCAATACGTTGCAGAGAACTTAGACTCTACTATCAACTACGCTGATTATTTATCAGAATGTGTAGATAAAGCAGTTGAATACTCTAACACTATTGCTGAATCTATCAACAATTCTAAAGGTGGAATGATTTCCGAAAAATTAGAAACTGCCGATACATTCTTATCTAAATATATCAAAGAATCTACATCTACCTGCACTGTTTCTGAAAACGAAGAAGAATCAGAAATGGAAGAAGAAGAAGAAAACGGTAAGAAAAAAATAAAAGATTTAAAATCTAAAAAAACTTCCGAAGAGGAAGAAGAAAATATTATAAATACAAATACAATCACTCCTGAAAAAGTAGAACTTTCAGAAGATGAAGAAAATATCAAATCATTCATTGATGATGAAACAACTAATGAGTCGTTATCTCAAAAAATGGATAGATTAATCGCAGAAGCTAAAAAAAGAGAAGCTTCTAAGGTAGTTAAGCCAAATTTTTACGAATTCTTAACAGCCGATGATGTAAAAACTTTTGAATCTTTGAGCAACGAAGAACAAGAGACTATAAAAGTTGCAATCAACGAATCTACAGGATACTATTCAAGACACGATGTAATGTCTATCATGAAACAAGTTCTTGAGAAAAATAAACCTTCTGCTGAAGAAGATTTGATTAATAGCATTCCTACCGAAATACTTCCTTTATGGGAAAAGGTGGATAACAAATCTAAAAAATCAATTTTAGCTCAAGCAAAGATTTATGATTTATCTACTAAAGATTTAGTTGAAAACTTTTGGATGACAAGAAAATTCGAATCAGTTAAAGAGAACAAAGTTTTATTAGAATCTAATAACCCGTTCGAAAAATTGAGCAAATTATCTGATGATGAAGTTACTTACTTCACCGATAAATTCAAAGGATTAAATTAATTTATCTGAAATAGCAAAAAGTGGAAAAAACACATATTTCAAGATAAATATATAAAAATAAAAAAAAAACAAAAATTATGGCACACATAAACATTAACAAAAAGAGAACTGTTGAAAAATGGTCTCCAATTATTGAAAAATTAGGGGTAAATGACCCTTCTAAAAAAGAGTGGATTGCTGAGTACGCTGAGTATCACTCTATCACTGAGAACGTAGCTTATGCTCAAGGTGTAAACACTACAGGTATGGGAGCAGTTATTTCTCCAATCCCTTCTGCAATCCCAGGTCAAACAGGATACGGTACAGGTCAAGCAGGTGATGCTTTCGGTAACAACGGTGCAGTAGGTTCAGGCGACTACGGTCAACAATTATTACCTATCGCAATGAAAGTTGCTGCTCACACTATCGGTTTAGACTTAGTAGCAGTTAAACCAACCCCAGCTCCAGTTATCGACTTAATGTACGTTGACTATCGTTATGATGATGGTGTAACTAACCACGAAGATAACTACAACCCTGTAGTATTCAAAATTTCAGGTGCTGATGCAGCAGGTGTAACTGCTGTTAACAATTTAACTTCATTACTTAAAACAAGAATGGAAACTATCGGTGTTAAAGAAATTCAAGGTGGATTAAACCAAAGAATGTTCTTCAACTTACCTGCAAACCCTGCAACTGTAATGGTAACTGTAAACGGTGCTACTTCAAGAGCAGTAGGTACAGTTGGTGCTGCAAACGGTGACGTATTAACAGTTCCATCAGGTTCTAAAGAAGGTATCGTCGAATTCTTAGGATTCTCTCGTATCGATAAAGCTCCTATGTTCAGAGCATTCAGAACTACTAACACTACTCCTCAAGGCGTGTTCATATTCGACAGAACTAAAAACACTTTCGGTGAAATCGAATCAGTAGTTGACGCATTTGAATTAGACAACGGTAACGCTCAACCATTATTTAACAACGTAATCGGTTTCAATACAGCAGGTAATGTTAAAATCGATTTGATTTCTGCATTAGAAGACCATATCTTCGGATTTGTTACAGGTGGTACTTTACATGGTATGACAAGAGGTAACGATGACAAACACTACCCAGGTATCATCGCTCCAAACGTAACTACTAAAAGAGTACAAGTTGGTACTATCGAAGTTAGCTCTGCATTACAATTAACTGAAATCGAAGATATCAAAGCTCAAACAGGTATTGATATCGTTTCTAAATTGGAATCAGTTTTAGTTAACGAATTATCTCAAACTATCTCTAAAGAAATCGTATTCAAGATTTTTGAATTAGGTGATATGAACAGAAAATCAGCTCCGGGATATAACCCATCTTTAGTTAACGGTGGTACTACTATCTTTGACTTTAACGTATCTTCTTACTTAGGTATCGGTTCAGGTTTAGGTACAACTGCCCCAGGTGGTGAAACTAAACAATCTTTACAAAGAGGTTTAATCACTAAAGTGAAAACTGCTTCAAACTTTATCGCAACTGAAGGTCGTGTTGGTCCTGCATCATTCATCGTTACTAACGGTTTATTAGCAGCAGTATTAACAGAAGGTGTTAACTACGAATTAAACAAAGAAACAGGTTCTTCTAACGCAATGGGTCAATTATACCCTGCGGGTAAAGTAGCGGGTATCACAATCTATGTTGACCCTTACCAATACTACAACGATAGCAGAATCGTGTTAGGTCGTAAAAACAATCCTGACCAACCAGGTGTTATCTTCGTACCATACTTAATGGCACAATCGGTGAAATTAATATCTGAAGCGACTTTTGCACCCCGCATGTTGCTACGCTCACGCTATGCAGTATCGGAGGTTGGATTCTTCCCTCAGAAACAGTACATGACTATCCACGTAACAGACCCTCAAAATTACTTAGCGTAATTAGAGAATCTTTACAGATATTCAATAAAAATAAAAAAGTCTCCAATTGGAGACTTTTTTATTTTATAACAAAGAATAATTTTTTAATATATAAAATATGAATCAAGAAAAATTAGAAAAAATAAATAAAATTATTGGTAATAAATCAAATATATTGTTTAGGGAATCTTATTTTAAAAACAATTTTGAATCATTAACAAATGAAATTTTAAACTATACCAAAGATTTAAATTTAGAAAAGTTTCCACAAAAAGTTTGGCATTGGGTAAACGAAAAAGAAGATTATTTTAAATGCGAAATATGTAATGTCAATAAAACAAAATTCAATAATAATTGGTTAAATGGTTATAAAAAATATTGTTCTGCTAAATGTGCTGCTAATTCAGAAACAACTAAACAAAAAAGAACTAAAACATGCTTAGAAATATATGGTTTTGATAATGTATCTAAAAACGAGAATATTAAAAAGAAAACAGAAGAAACCAATATAAAAAAATATGGATATAAATCAACATTTCAAAACGAAAATGTAAGAAATAAATGGAAAAAAACTATATATGATAAATATGGAGTGGAACATATATCTAAGGTTGATAATATAATTAAAATAAAAGAAGAAAATAATATAAAAAAGTTTGGATACAAATCTACATTAGAAATACCACATCTAAGAGATAAAGTGAAAAAAGATAATAACTTAAAATATGGAGTTGATTATATACAACAAACAGAAAATTATAAGATAAAAAAGAAGGAAACTTTTTTAAAAATATTCGGGGTCGAAAATCCAATGTACGACAGTTCTGTAAAAAATAAATTAAAAAAAACTAAAAACATAAAAACAGAAGCAAAATATTTAAATCTTTTAAAAGAAAAAAATGACTATTCTTTTATAAAATATGAAAATTCAACATTAACTTTCAAGCATGAAAAATGCAACACTATACAGGAAATAAACATTAAATTGTTATACGATAGAACGTATATACACAATAGTTGTATATGTTTAAAATGTAATCCTATTAATGATTCAAAATCATATAAAGAAAAAGAAATTTTAGAGTGGTTAAAAACAATCAATGTACATTTTATAGATGGTGATAGAAACATTTTAAATGGTAAAGAATTAGATATTTATATACCCGAATATAATTTGGCTATAGAATTTAACGGATTATATTGGCATTCTGAAAAATATAAAGATAAAAATTATCATTTAAATAAAACCATTTTATGTAGAGAGAAGAATATACATTTAATACATGTATGGGAAGATGAATGGAAATACAAAAAAGAAATCATAAAATCTATAATTTTAAACAAACTCGATAAAAGTGAGAAAATTATTTATGCGAGAAAATGTACAATTACACAAATAAATGATAATAAAGTTGTTGAAGAATTTTTAAAAAACAATGACATAAACGGATATATTAAAGGTGATATATATTTGGGATTGTATTATAAAAATGAGTTAATTAACATAACATCATTTAAGAAAAAAATAAACAAAAATATAGAAATAGTATCTATATGTAATAAATTAAACTATAAAATAATAGATAATTTCTCAAAAATATTTAAATATTTTATTAAGAATTATGAATATAACATTATTACATCATCTACAGATATATCAAAATTCGAAGGAAATGTTTTTAAAAACACAGGATTTATTTTAAAAGAAAGCACAAACCCTAATAGTTGGTATATTGATTATGATATTAGAACTAAAATAAAAACGAATAATATTAGAATATATGGTTGTGGTTATCATAAATGGATTTATAAAAAGAATATCTTATAAATTATTTTTATAAATATAAATTTTCTTCCCTATTCCATAAGTTTTATAAAGGTTAATATCATCACTTTCATGTTGTACATATTCTACACCATATTTAGATTTAACAGTTTCTTTTCGTTTATCATCTGCTTCTTTATAATCTATATTTTTAATAGATTCGAGGTGTTTAGATTTAACACTTTCTAATTTCATCACATTATCCACACCATATTTATCCATTAAAGTATTTTTAGTATGTATATGTTTACATAGATTACAATAGTAATTTTTCTCACCATTTTTAGTAATATCCATATAAGTATAATATGGCATATGTTTTTCAACTTCACAATTATCACATTTAACTAAAACTTTAACATTCGAACCTCTTGGTAATTCAGATACATGAGATTAGTAGCACAAATTAACAAACACAGAACAACATCACAGGAACTTAAACACGAACCAACGGAAGAAGATATACAAAATTTTGCGGAGGAAATTGATAGTGATTTCTGTGAAATAAATGTTGAGGTATTTTGGAAACAGTATTATTGTGTATAACGGTTTGCGTATATACGAGGTACGCCTTAACGAAATTTTAAATAGGCGTATCTTGTATATACGCTGTTATAAGCTGTAAAAATTACGATTATGAAAGTAAAATATCCAATAGGCGGTTATGCACCAGGACACTATATGAGTAAGTGCGTTAGTTGCGAAGAAGAATTTATGGGCGATAAATATGCGAGGCAATGTGAACCTTGTGCTATAAATGCAGTAAATGAAAGTAACACAAAAGCACTTGCTGAATTGCATAAATTAAGAACCGCCTTAGAAAAAATTAAATTTAGCAACGATGCTATAAACGAAGTACTCAGTAAGTAATTTTTATTGCTTATAACGGTTGCAAATATGTGTAGGTTTTATTTGTAAATCTCATTTATTTGTATTACCTTTGTATAAAACTTACACATATTTGTTGTTATAAACCAGTAAAATTAAACGATATGAAACCACAGATGTTATTAAAGATGAGAATATCCGTTGATTCATCACAAAAACAAAGATATACGGAAGAAGAAATAAACTTAGAATTTGCTAAAGATAATATAAAAATTGAACGAAAATTGGTTATTAGAAAAACTGATGGAGCTGTTATGGGAGAAATCTTAGTTTAATTTTATTGTTTATAACGGTTGGGTGTATATACGCAGTGCAACGATAACTTAATTTGTAACACAAAACTTAATATTATGATAAAAAGATTGATTGAAAAACTGAAAGCATTGCGTATATACGCTGTTATGCGTAGTGCTAATGATATTCAGGAACTTTATTGTGGTAATTGTGATAAAGACACAAAACAGAAAGTTTATGAAAGTGGACACGAAAGAGATTCAAGCCACGATAGATTTGAATGTACTGAATGTGGCTTTATCAAATACGGATTAACTGGCGAGTGGGAGCGCATTACGCATAACGGACACAGATAAAAGCAGTTGCTATGGAAAAAGAACAAAAAGAATTAAAAGACAAAATAGATAGGTTGGATGCCGAAATTAAACTCAGATTGCTTTTATCTGATGTTATAAAATCGTTGCTACCAAACAAATGTGAATATTGTGGATGCTATGATGGTATTCATAGAACAGATTGCTCCTTTATGAGAAGATATTGGTAGCAATGTTTTCTAACGGTCGGCAATATGAAACGGTTGCCTAATAAGACGTTTCAAATTTACTAACAGCCTATCGGCAACGCACAGTTTATTCAAAATGATAACATTAAACACACCACTTACAAAGGGTAAATATAAAGGTAAAACTATAAGAGGTTAAAGAAAAATATGAATATTCGGCATACATTGCTAAACAAAACAACTATGGTAATAGTTGTGGTTGTGGAATAACAAATGATTCGTGTTGGGACAATCTTTCTTAAATTGTGCCTAACGGTT
>JACCDZ011969195.1_pt1 | contig 14789 bp, 13 predicted proteins | sample 7449551 | NCBI WGS metagenome assembly JACCDZ01 (sample SAMN15323452, study PRJNA562643) | freshwater metagenome | isolation source: river surface water | place: USA:Blue River Watershed | collected 2017-08-18 | reverse complement strand
GGTTGGTCCGGGACTTGTCTGTCGGGTGAGAGTTCATGATCGAATTAACCAAGCTGACCAAGCGTTTTGCCCAGCACACGGCGGTGGATAACCTGTCTTTTCAGGTCGCACCCGGCGAAGTGCTGGGGTTTCTCGGGCCAAATGGTGCTGGCAAGTCCACTACCATGAAAATGCTGACCGGCTTTCTGGAGCCGACATCGGGTACGGCCAGTGTGTTTGGCTGTGATGTTCGCCGTCAGACCATTCAGGTTCAGCGGCAGATCGGCTATCTGCCCGAGGGCGCGCCTTGTTATGGCGACATGACGGTGCGCGCTTTCCTGGATTTCATTGCGCAGGTGCGCGGTTATCGCGGCGCCGAACAGGCACGCAGGGTTGATCGTGTTCTGGCCGCGCTGGAACTGGTTCCCGAACAGCGGCAGAGCATCGAAACCCTGTCCAAAGGGTTCAAGCGCCGCGTCGGTCTGGCTCAAGCCATTCTGCATGATCCGCAGGTGCTGATTCTCGATGAGCCCACCGACGGGCTCGATCCGAACCAGAAACATCAGGTACGCCAGCTGATCAAGAGTCTGTCGCAGGACAAGATCGTCATCATCTCCACCCATATTCTGGAGGAAGTCAGCGCCGTCTGTAGCCGTGCCGTGGTGATTTCGCGCGGCCGGCTGGTGGCCGATGGCACGCCGTTCGAGCTGGAATGCCGCTCGCGCTATCACCAGGCCGTTTCGCTGGTCAGCGATGCACCGCTGGATCAGGCCGCTCTGGCCGCGCTGCCGGGTGTTGCCGGGATCGAAGTGAATGAGCGCGAGCACAGCCTGACGCTGCTGGCCAAGCCCGGGGAGGTGATCTTTGCGCAGGTCAATGAACTGGTACGCGCGCGCGGCTGGACGATCAAGGAGCTGGATGTGGAGCGCGGCCGGCTGGATGAAGTGTTCCGCAGTCTGACCCGGGGGGAGGTGGCATGAGCCAGTTGCCGGTAGTCTTCAAACGTGAGTTGGCCAGCTACTTCGCCACGCCGCTGGCCTATGTGTTCATGGTCATGTTCCTCGTGCTGTCGAGCGTTTTTACCTTCTATCTCGGCGGTTTCTATGAGCGTGGTCAGGCCGATCTGGCGCCGTTTTTCGAGTTTCATATCTGGCTGTACCTGCTGCTGATGCCGGCGATTGCCATGCGTCTGTGGGCCGAGGAGCGCAAGTCAGGCACTCTGGAACTGCTGATGACGCTGCCGATCACCCGCTTCGAGGCGGTTACCGGCAAGTTCATGGCGGCCTGGGTATTTGCCGGTATGGCGCTGCTGCTGACCTTCCCGCTGGTGCTGACGGTCAACTACCTCGGTGAGCCGGATAACGGCGCCATCGCTACGGCCTATCTGGGTAGCTGGTTGCTGGCCGGTGCCTATCTGGCGATTGGCTCGTGCATGTCGGCACTGGCGAAGAATCAGGTGATTGCCTTCATTCTCGCCATGAGCCTGAGCTTCCTGTTCATTGTCAGCGGCTTACCGATGGTGCTCGACCTGTTCAGTGGCTGGGCACCCCAGAGGCTGGTCGACGTGGTTGCCTCGCTGAGCTTCCTGACGCGTTTCGGCGCCATCAGCAATGGCGTGATCGACCTGCGCGACCTGTTGTTCTTTATCACCCTGATTGCTGCCTGGCTGGCGGCTACCGCGGTGGTGATCGATATGAAGAAGGCTGACTGACAATGAAGAAGTTGATGTATTCCGGCGCTGGCCTGCTGGCCATTGCCCTGGTCTTTCTGGGCTTCAACCTGCTGTCCAGCCAGCTGATTACCCGCGCCCAGCTGGATCTGACCGAACAGCAGCTGTACACCACCTCCGAGGGCACACGCCGGATCATCGACGGGCTCAAGGAACCGGTTGACCTGTATCTGTTCTTCTCCGACAAGGCGGCCAAGGATCTGATTGCCGTGCGCAATTATGCGCAACGGGTGGAGGAGATGCTGCGCGCCTACGAGCGGCAGGCCAACGGCAAGATCCGCCTGCACCTGATTGATCCGGAGCCGTTTTCCGAGGAAGAAGATCAGGCCGCAGAATACGGTCTGCAAGGCGTGCCGCTGAATCAGGGCGGAGATCAGCTGTATTTTGGTCTGGTCGGTAGCAGCGGGCCGGATAACCGCCAGGTCATTCCGTTTTTTGCCATCGATCAGGAAGCTTTTCTCGAATATGAATTGAGTCGTCTGCTGCAGGGGCTCTCTGCTGCGGAGCAGCCGGTGGTCGGGCTGCTCAGTGCACTGCCGATGAACGGCGGATTCGACCGGCAAACCCATCAGCCGGCCGCGCCGTGGATGGTGCTGGAAGAGATTCGCCAGCAGTTTCAGGTGGAAAGCCTTAAAGCCGGCATCGACAAGATTCCCGAGCAGGTGTCCGTGTTGATGCTGGTTCACCCCAAAGGTCTGCCGGATGCCACCCTGTTTGCCATTGACCAGTTTGTCCTGCGCGGCGGCAAGTTACTGGTGTTTGTGGATCCGATCAGTGAGGCCGATCATTCGGCGCCGATGCTGCCGGGCGAGCCGGCGCTGCGCGATTCCGACCTGCAACCGCTGTTCAAGGCCTGGGGCGTGCGTCTGCTGCCGGGCAAGGTGCTGGCGGATGCCTCCTACGCGCTGTCGGTACAAGCGGGGCCGGAACAGGCCGCTGTCCGCCATCCGGGTTGGCTGAGCCTGCCTGCAACGGCGCTGGACCAGGATGATGTGGTCACTGCCGGGCTGGAAAGTCTGACCCTGGCCACCGCCGGCATTCTTGAACCGACTGCCGATGCCAGCACGCGCTTCATGCCGCTGCTGCAGAGTTCGGCCTATGCCATGCCGCTGGATGCGGCGCGCTTTGACAATCTGAGCAATCCGGAAACCCTGTTCCGCGAGCTCAAGCCCAGCGGTGATCGCTACACCCTCGCGGCCCGCCTGAGCGGGCCAGCCAGGACGGCCTATCCGCAGGGTATTGAAGGGATCAAGGATGGGCTGCAGGCCGCAGACAGCATCAATGTGATCGTGGTGGCCGACACCGACCTGCTCAGTGACCGCATGTGGGTGCAGGTGCAGGACTTCTTCGGTCAGCGTCTGCCGCAACCCTGGGCGGACAACGCCAGCTTCACCATCAATGCACTGGATAACCTCAGCGGCAGCGATGCGCTGATCAGCGTGCGTTCGCGCGGACGCTTCAGCCGGCCGTTCGAGGTGGTGACTGCGCTGCAGCGCGAGGCGGAAAGCAGCTTCCGGATCAAGGAAGAGGAACTGCAGCAACGCCTGGCGGAAACCGATCAGAAGCTTGCCGAACTGCAGACCAACGAGGATCCGGAAAAGACCCTGGAACTGACCCCCGAGCAACAAGCCACGGTGCAGCAGTTCCTGCAGGAAAAGGTCCGTTTGCGTAAAGAGCTGCGCGATGTGCGCTTCCAGCTCAATGCCGATATCGATCAGCTGGGGCGTACCCTCAAGTTGCTCAATATAGTGCTGGTGCCGGCGTTGCTGACGGTGCTGGTGCTGGGTTTCTGGTGGTGGCGCCGGCGGCGGCAGTGATTTAAACCTGAAGACCGGGCCTGCTAAGGCGGCAATCAGTGTAGGAGCCAGCTTGCTGGCGATTCGCGGCGAAGAGCATCGCCAGCAAGCTGGCTCCTACACGGAATGACTCTAATTTGTGCCTAAGCGCTTGATCGGTGTAACAGGCCTCAGCCGGTGCGCCAGACGATGCTTTCTTCGCCGTCGGCGCTGATGCGAATCCAGTGATCCGCTTCCTCTTCGCTTTCCTCTTCGTCCCAGCCGCCCGGCGCGCAGCGCACCTCAACCCCCAGCGCCGCGAAGGCGGCGCGTGCGCATTCGAGGTCATCGGCCCAGGGTGTGTCGTCGCTGTCGAGCAGCAGGCTGTGCCATTTGCCGACGGCCTTGGGCAGCCAGATCACCGGGATCTGGCCGGCTGTGCACTGGAAGGTCTGGCCTTTTTGCTGCCAGTCCGTGCAGGGCCCAAGGGCCTGGCTCAACCAGGCGGCGATGGCCGGCTGTTCAGCGTCTTTCAGGTAAATCTCGATGTCAGGCTGGCGCATGTGGGGCTCTATGAGTGGGTAGTGGGTAGTGGACAGTGGGCAGTGGGCAGTGGGCAGTGGGAGGTGTTCTTGACGGACATCTGCGGGGCTTGGGGTTACAGCCACCCGACGGTGCATTTTCCACAGTCCACTCCCTACTTCTTGCTGCGTTGAATCCAATCGTAGCGTATCGATACGCTGACCTCTAAGTCCTGCTCGATGACGGCGGCGCGACGTTCGGCGCTGGCGCGCCAGCCGTGCGGGGTCATCGCCAGCAGGTCGGCGCGGGCCTGCGGGGTTTCCAGGCTAAGGGTGAACGTCAGCGTTTCACTGTGCGTCAGCTGCATACCGGGTGGAATCAGGGCCAGGTGCTTCTGGTCGTCGTAATCGCGCACCTCGTCGTAGAGTTTTTCGCGCAACTCGTAGAGGTGTTGCCGGGTCGGGCCCATGCGCAGCAAGCCGCCGCCGGGTGCCAGTAAGCGTTGCGCTTCCTGCCAGTCGAGCGGACTGAACACGCTGGCCAGCAACTGGCAGCTGGCATCGGCCAAGGGGATGCGGGCCATGCTGGCGACCAGCCAGGTCAGTTGTTTGCTGCGACGGCAGGCTTGTCTGACCGCCTCGCGGGAGATGTCCAGCGCATAGCCATCGGCTGCGGGTAATGCCCGGGCGATCTGTTCGGTGTAATAGCCTTCGCCACAGCCGATATCCAGCCAGCGCTGCGGTGCATAACCGGCGGCCAGTTCAGCCAGTCTTGCGGCCAGCGGAGCGTAATGGCCGGCGTCGAGAAAGCGTCGGCGCGCTTCGACCATCGCCAGATTGTCGCCCGGCTCCCGGCTGTTCTTGTGTTGCACCGGCAGCAGGTTCAGGTACCCCTGGCGCGCGCGGTCAAAACGGTGACCAGTCGGGCAGGCCACACCGTTGTCGAGCGCGCTCAGCGGCTGCTGACAGATCGGGCAGATCAGCATGCCAGCAGGCGCACCATGGTCTGGTAATACACCTCGGTGAGCAGATCCAGATCGCTGGCCAGTATTCGCTCGTTGACCTGGTGAATGGTGGCATTCACCGGGCCCAGTTCGACCACCTGGGTGCCAAGGGTGGCGATGAACCGGCCATCGGAAGTGCCACCGGTGGTGCTGGGTTGGGTGGTGCGGCCGGTAACCTGCTGAATGCTCGCGGCCACCGCGCCGAGCAACTCACCCGGCTCGGTGAGAAAGGGCAGGCCGGACAGCGCCCAATCGATGTGCCAGTCAAGACCATGACGATCGAGGATCGCGGCGACCCGTTGCTGCAGACCCTCGACGGTCGACTCGGTGGAAAAGCGGAAATTGAAGATGGCCGTCAGCTCGCCGGGAATCACGTTGGTGGCGCCAGTGCCGGAATTCAGGTTGGAGATCTGGAAACTGGTCGGCGGGAAGAAGTCGTTGCCGGCATCCCAGTGCTCTGCGGCCAGTTCGGCGAGTGCCGGGGCGGCCAGATGGATCGGATTCTTCGCCAGTTGCGGATACGCCACATGGCCCTGTTTGCCGCGCACCGTGAGCGTTGCGCCGAGCGAACCACGGCGGCCATTCTTCACCACATCACCCAGCAGTGTGCTGCTGGAGGGCTCGCCGACAATGCACCAGTCCAGCCGTTCGTTGCGTGCGCGCAAGCGCTCGACCACCGCACGGGTGCCGTGCTGCGCCGGGCCTTCTTCGTCACTGGTGATAAGGAAGGTGATGGCGCCCTTGTGATCGGGGTGGTCGGCGACAAAGCGTTCGACCGCGATAATCATGCTCGCCAGACTGCCCTTCATGTCCGCTGCGCCGCGCCCGCAGAGCATGCCTTCGTCATCAATCAGGGCGTTGAATGGCTGGTGCTGCCAGCCTTGCAGCGGGCCGGTGGGCACCACGTCGGTGTGCCCGGCAAAGCACAGCACCGGGCCATCAGTACCGTGACGGGCCCAGAAGTTCTCGACTTCCTCGATGCGCATGCGCTCGATGGCAAAGCCGGCATTCGCCAGGCGCGTCATCATCAGCTCTTGGCAGCCTTCGTCGTCAGGGGTGACTGACGGGCGACGGATCAGCTCGCAGGCCAGTTCAAGGGTGGGGGAAAGGGGCGTCATGCGAAAACTCCGGACGGATCTGGGCGGGTTTCTGTTAAGTGTGGTGCCCTTTGTAGGGTGGGTTAGCCGCGCAGCGGCGTAGATGCCAATGGCATCGGCCTTGCCGGCCTGGCGGCCGGTTGGTGGGTTACGGCCTCTGGCCTAACCCACCCTACAGGAGCTGGTTAAAAATAAAGATGCCATGTTAAAGCAAAACGGCGGCCATGGCCGCCGTTGCACAGATGGTTGGTAGGGTGGATGTCGCTTTTTACATCCACCATGAGTGCGATCGGTGGATCAATAGAGCGTGATCCACCCTACGGGCTATGCGGTCTGTGCGATCTCTTCTGCGGCCGGTTTAGGCAGGGAGGAGGTCATGGCCATGATCAGCGCCGCCAGATAGGGCAGGGATTGCACCAGCAGCATGCCGACCCAGAACTTCACGTCCGGGCTGGGGAAGCCTTGCACGATGCTGATGCCCAGTGCCGCTCCCCACAGCAGCAGCATCACGAAGACTTCCTCGCGCGCTTCCATCAGGGCCACCAGCAGGCCCTGATTGGTCGCCATCTTCGGCGTGCGGAAGAACGGAATGGTCTTGGTGAAGGCGCCGTACAGCACGGCCTTGGCAATCGTGTGCGACAGCGCCAGCCCCGCCACTGCCGCCTGGAACGAGCGACCCAGATTGACGCCAACCGCGCGCCGGTAGAGGAACATGATCTTGCCGAACTTGAAGAAGAACAGCGCCAGCGGCGGAATGGCGAAGATCATCAGCGGCGGATCGACGCGCTGCGGCACGATGATCATCGCGGCAGACCAGAGCAATGCACCCGCGGTGAAGAAAATGTTCAGGCCATCGGCAATCCACGGCAGCCAGCCGGCAATGAAATGATAGCGCTGGCCGCGGGTGAGCTTGGAATCCTTGCCCAGGAACAGGCTGCGCGCATGACCCTTCATGATCTGGATGGCGCCGTAGGCCCAGCGGAAGCGTTGCTTCTTGTAGTCGATAAAGGTGTCGGGCATCAGGCCCTGGCCATAACTCTGGTAGGAGTAGGCGGCCGAATAACCCTTCTCGAATACGCGCAGGCCGAGCTCGGCATCTTCGCAGATGGTCCAGTCAGCCCATTTCAGCTCGTCCATCACGGTACGGCGGATCATGGTCATGGTGCCGTGCTGGATGATCGCGTCACGCTCGTTGCGGGTCACCATGCCGATATGGAAGAAGCCCTTGTATTCGGCATAGCAGAGCTTCTTGAACAGGCTTTCATCGCCGTCACGGTAGTCTTGCGGCGACTGCACCACGGCGATTTTCGGGTCCTGGAAGTGCGGCACCATGTGCTTGAGCCAGTTCGGGCTGACGCAGTAGTCCGAGTCGATGACCGCAATCACTTCAACATCCGGCGCGGTATGCGGCAGGATGTAGTTCAGCGCGCCGCCCTTGAAACCTTCGATCGGGGCGACATGGAAGAAGCGGAAACGCGGACCCAGTTGCTCGCAGTAAGCCTGCACCGGCTCCCAGACCTTCGGGTCCTTGGTGTTGTTGTCGATGATGATGACTTCGAAATCCGGATAATCCAGATTGGCCAGGGCATCCAGGGTCTGCTTCACCATCTCCGGCGGTTCGTTGTAGCAGGGCACGTGGATCGAGACCTTGGGCCGGTAGTCGGCATCGCCGATCACCGGCAGGAAAGGCCGGCGGCGCTGGTTGGTCCAGACTGTTTCGGCCAGTTCATGGGCCTCGGTGAGCAGCACCACAAACACGCCGAGTGCGCCGATCCCCAGCAGGATGCCGACCAGGGTGCTGAACCAGGTGCTGTATTGCTGACTGTAGTCGTAGGCGATCCACACCAGCGCGGTGCCACCGGCGAACGCAACAAAGGTCAGGAAGGTGCGGCCGCGCTGTTTCAGCGAACTGCCGTCAATCAGCATCAGCGCCAGTGCCAGCAGGGCCATGACCACCGAGGCAATCGCCAGAATGCGCCACTGGGGGATTTCCACAATCGGCCCGGTGAAGGGGAACTTGGGCTTGCGGTCGAGGTTGAACACGCCCCAGTAAGCCCCGACCGAACCTTCTTCGGAAGCCTTCCACGGCTGGTCAAAGGCTTCGATGACAAAGTAGTTGTAGCCCTTGGCGTTCAACGTGTTGACCAGCGTGCGCAGGTAAATGGCCTGGTCGGCCTGATTGGCCTCGGCGCCGCCACGGGTGCGGCCATTACTTGGCCAGCCGACTTCACCCAGCAGCAGCGGTTTTTTCGGGAACAGTTTTCTCAGCTCCTTGGCGCGATCGAGCACGAAATCAACCGAATCCTCCATCGGCACGAACTCCCAGTAGGGCAGCACGTGGGCGGCGATCAGGTCGACATGCCCGGCCAGTTCCGGAAACTCCTGCCAGATGTGCCATTGCTCGGCGGTGGTCACCGGTACCTTGACCGCCGCCCGTACCCGGTCGAGGTAGGCAATCAGCTCCTCGACTTCGACTTCTTCGCGGAACAGCGCTTCGTTGCCGACGATGACCCGCACCACGCTGCGCGAGTTGTTCGCCAGTTCGATGGCCTTGGCGATTTCCCGTTCGTTGCGCTCCAGATCCGGGCTGATCCAGATGCCCAGACTGACACGTATGCCGACCGCTTCCGCCAGGCGGGGGATTTCTGCCAGGGCACCGTCCACCGAATAGGTACGGATGCTGTCCGTCTTGCTGCTCAGCAGCTCCAGATCGGCAGCCATTTGTTCGTTGCTCGGGAAGCGCCCATCCTGCGGGCTCTGGCCCTGGCGGAAGGGGGAGAAGGAGAAGCCGGAAATCTGCTCGGGCCAGTCCGGCACGCTGATAGGACGGTTATAGAGTGCCCAGATACCGGTAAACAGGGCAGCAATTGCCACAAATACCACCAGATTCAGGCCGATCTTACGTTTGCGCATGGTTTGCATGGGTTCTACAGAAAAAAGAGAAGGGAAGTGTTGCGATTTATCCTGCAAATGCTACTCCGCAGCCATGGGGCTGTATAGCAACGTGCATGGTTGGCTTCGTGATGCGGCGGCGGGTTGCTTATACTGTCGCGCCTGTCGAGGAGACCCGGATGGATATGGATCAGCAACGTTTTGCCGGTATTGCCCGCCTATACGGCCAGCAGGGTTTGCAGCGACTCAACGCCGCCCATGTGGCCGTGGTGGGTATCGGTGGCGTCGGCAGCTGGGTGGCTGAAGCGCTGGCGCGCTCGGCGGTGGGCGAGATTTCACTGTTTGATCTGGATGATGTCTGCATCACCAATACCAACCGGCAGATCCACGCGCTGACCGGCGCGGTAGGGCGGCCCAAGGTGGAAGTGATGGCTGAGCGCATTCGTGCCATCAACCCGGACTGTGTGGTGCATGCGGTGGCGGATTTCGTCACCCGCGAGACCATGACCGCCTGCATCACCGAAGCGATGGATTGCGTGGTTGACTGTATTGACAGCGTGCCGGCCAAGGCGGCGCTGATTGCCTGGTGCAAGCGCCGCAAGATCCCGATCATCACCACCGGCGGGGCAGGCGGGCAGATCGATCCGACGCAGATCCGCGTGGCCGACCTGAACAAGACCTTCAATGATCCGCTGGCCGCCCGCGTGCGTTCGACCTTGCGCCGCGACTACGGCTTCTCGCGGACTCAGGGGCGCAACTACAGCGTGCCCTGTGTGTTTTCCACCGAACAGCTGCGTTATCCGCAAGCCGATGGCAGCGTGTGCCAGACCAAGGGCTTTGTCGGGGAAGGCGTCAAACTCGATTGTGCCGGCGGTTTTGGCGCGGTGATGATGGTGACCGCGAGTTTTGGCATGGTTGCCGCTGCGCGCGCCGTCGACAAGCTGGTGGCCGGTGCGCGGCGCCCGGTCGAGCGTAGCGCCACCTCCGAGTAACGCCGGGGGTTATAGAGCCGCCGGTTTCCAGCTGTCCGCGGTACCGCTTTCCAGGGCTTTTTGCATTCGCTGCAACTCACCGTTTTTGCGCATCACCGCCAATTCGGCATTGAACGCCTGACGCAATTGGCGGCCACGTTCATCCTTGCCAAACAACAGCCCCAGCAAGTTGGCGGCCAACGGCTTGGGATGGCTGGTAATTTGCGCTTGCTCCTCCGGGGTGAAGTTCTTCTTCAGCAGGTTTTGCCCGACCGCCTGATCTTGCGGAAAGAGATCGGCACGATTGGCCAGAACCAGCTGCATGCCGCGATATTCCACACTGCTTTGCTCCAGCGTCAGGCGTCCTTCTTCGCGGGCCTGGCTGAACTCATCGCTGTAAAAATAGCCCTGGGTCACGGCGATCAGGTGCGGTTCAATATCATTGAAGGTCTTCCAGTCGAAGGCCTTGTCCTTGCGGTGAAACAGCACGATGTTGGACTCCGCGACCGGGTCGCTGCACAGGCTGAATGCCTGCCGTTCCGGACTGCACACATAGGGCATGACGGCGTCGAGGGTGCCTTTGCGCAGCAGGTAGACATTGCGGTCCCAAGGGTAGAAGACGAATTGGGTTTGGTAACCGGCTTTGGCAAAAATGGCCGCGATCATACGGGCCAGAATGCCGGCATCCGCACGTTGCGCATCCACATAGGGTGGCCAGTCCCCGGTACCGATCAGGACGGTTTTCTGATTGTTGTCCGCCTCGCTGTCTGCGGCAAACAGGTGAGATGAAAGCAGCAAGCTGCTCAGCAATACACCGAGCACGATCCGTTGCAAGGTGCTGCGGTGTTTTTCAGAACGACGCGTGTCGGTGCAGAACATGAGCAGGTGCCCGGTAGAGAGACGATTGACGTTCACTAAGAGCCTGAATATGTAAGCTCTGCCAATTAAATACAGAAGATAAACCCACAGGCTTTGTGTGGCAATGGCGGGGTTAGGACGGTTTTCTGCCCGCAGCAGACAGCTCCTGCATACGCCGCAATACGGCCTGCAAGCCGTTGCTGCGAGAAGGGGACAGTTGCCGCTCCAGTCCCAATTGTCTGAACCAGTCGGGCAGATCAACGCAGGACAGCGCATCGCTGTCGAGACCGTTGACGCGCGCCAGCAGGACTGCAAGCAACCCGCTGATCAGGCGTGCATCGCTGCAGGCACTGAACACCCAATGCCCGGCACGCTGTTCAGCGCTTAGCCAGACGTTGCTTTCGCAACCGCTGACGCGATTGGCTTCAGTGCGTGCCGATTCATCCAGCGCCTGCAGTTTGCTGCCCCAGAGCATCAGCAGGCGCGCACGCTGCTCCCAGCCGGCGCAGTGGCGGAAATCCTGCAGCACTTGCTGTGCCGCTGCTGGGAGGCTCAACGCAGAATCTCCAGCGCCTGATCCAAAGCACTGAACAGGCGTTGCAGGTCAGTGCTGTCGGTGTACAGACCCAGGGAAACCCGCAGTGCGCCACTCAGGCCCCACTGTTTGAGCAGTGGCATGGCGCAGTGATGGCCGTTGCGCACACAGATGCCCTGCTCGCTGAGCAGGTGCGCCAGATCGCTGCCGTGCAGGCCTGCGACCGTGAAGCTGGCCAGTGCCAATTGCGGATCACCCATCAGTTGAATGCCCTGACGTTGCCGCAAGCCTTGCAGCAGCTGTGCATGCACGGCCGACTCATGTGCCTGCACGGCAGTCGCATCCAGCGATTGCAGGTAATCCAGTGCCGCGCCCAGCGCCAGTACCGCGCCGATCGCCGGTGTGCCGGCCTCGAATCCCAAAGGGGCAGGGCGAAAGCGTGCCTGCTGGTAATCGGCATCGAGCACCATTTCACCGCCGAACTGCCAGTGGCTGAGACGTTGGGCGGCTGATTGGCGGGCGTACAGCACGCCGACTCCTTCGGCGCTGTACAGCTTGTGCGCGGAGAAGGCATAGAAGTCGCACTCCAGCGCCTGCACATCCGGCCGCGCATGCACGGCACCCTGCGCGCCATCGACCACCGTCAGTGCGCCATGCTGGCGGGCCAGCTGCAGTAAGGGCGCCAGTGGTGTCCAGCGTCCCAGGACATTGGACAGCTGACTGACCGCCAGCAGGCGGGTGCGTGGACCGATCAGGTTGCCGGCGGCTGCCAGGTCCGGGTCGCCGTTGTTGTCCAGTGGCAGCACTACCAGCTTGAGCTGGCGACGCCGTGCCAGCTGTTGCCAGGGCAGCAGGTTGGCATGGTGTTCCAGTGCCGTGATGACGATTTCGTCACCGGGCTGAAACCCTGATTCAAGCCCGTAGGCCAGCAGGTTGATGGCTTCGGTGGTGCCGCGGGTGAAGAGGATCTCCGCGCTGCTGGCGGCATTCAGCCAGCCCGCCAGCTGCTCGCGCACTGCCTCGAAGGCACGGGTGGCGCGCTCGCCCGGCAGGTGCTGGGCGCGGTGCACGTTGGCGGCGCCGCCGGCGTAGTAGCGGCTCAGCGCATTCAGCACGGCCTGGGGTTTTTGCGCGGTGGCCGCGCTGTCCAGATAAGTCTGCCCCTCGGCCTCCAGGGCCAGGATGCCGGGAAAGTCTGCGCGCCAGGGGGAGGTCAGTGACATGTTGGAACCCTAGGATGGGTTGAGCGAAGCGATACCCATAAGAGCACCGAGGTGATGGGTATCAGCGCTGCGCGCTTCAACCCATCCTACGCGGGATCAGACCGTAGCTCGTAGGATGGGTCGAGCGCAGCGATACCCATCAATACGGTCGGTGGCTCAGTTGTGCGCGTGCAACGCTTCGTTCAGCTCGATCGCGCTCTTGTTGGTCTTGCACTCGACCGCGCCGGTCTGCGAATTGCGGCGGAACAGCAGGTCGCTCTGGCCAGCCAGTTCACGCGCCTTGACCACCTTGACCAGCTGGTTCTGCTCATCCAGCAGCGCTACCTTGGTGCCGGCGGTGATGTACAGGCCGGACTCCACGGTGTTGCGATCACCCAGCGGAATGCCGATGCCGGCGTTGGCGCCGATCAGGCAGCCTTCGCCGACCGAGATGATGATGTTGCCGCCACCCGAAAGCGTGCCCATGGTCGAGCAGCCGCCACCCAGGTCCGAGCCCTTGCCGACAAACACCCCGGCCGAGACGCGGCCTTCGATCATGCCCGGCCCGGCGGTGCCGGCGTTGAAGTTGATGAAGCCTTCATGCATCACGGTGGTGGCTTCGCCGACATAGGCGCCCAGACGCACACGCGCCGCATCGGCAATCCGCACGCCGCTCGGTACCACGTAGTCGGTCATTTTCGGGAACTTGTCGACCGAGAACACCTCGATCATCTGGCCCTTGAGTCGTGCATCGAGTTGGCGTGCGGGCAGCTCGCTGAGGTCGATGGCGCCTTGACTGGTCCATGCCACATTCGGCAGCAAAGCGAAGATGCCGTTGAGGTTGACCCCGTGCGGCTTGACCAGCCGGTGCGACAACAGGTGCAGCTTGAGATAGGCCTCGGGGGTGGAGGCTGGCGCGGCGTCGGTTTCCAGCAGCACGGCTACCAGCGGTTTCTGACTGTGCATAAGGTGCTCGAGTACTTCGGCCTGGGCACTGAAGCCGGCAGCCTGAACCGATTCAGCGAGTCCGGCGACCAGTCCGGCATCCAGCGAAAGGGTCTGGTTGCCGCCGTGGTAGCCCAGCTTGCCGGCCAGCGCGTGCACCAGTTCGCGCGGTGGATTGAGCAGCGGCTGCGGATAGAACACTTCCAGCCAGTTGCCCTGCAGGTTCTGGGTGCCGACGCCGATGGCCAGGCTGAAGAATGACGAACTCATAAGTAATCCTCGGGTTGAATGCAAAAAATCAGGAAAGAGCAGCGGCGTACAGCTCTGGCTTGAAGCCAACCAGCGTACGCGAACCCAGATCCAGTACCGGGCGTTTGATCATCGACGGCTGGGCCAGCATCAGGCGGATGGCCTTGTTCTGGTCAAGGTCGGCCTTGGCCGCGTCGTCCAGTTTGCGAAAGGTGGTGCCGGCACGGTTGAGGATGGTTTCCCAGCCGTGTTCGTCACACCACCGTTGCAGGTTCGCAGCGTCGATGGCGCTGACCTTGTAGTCATGGAACTGATAGCTCACGCCCTGCTCATCCAGCCAGCTGCGTGCCTTTTTCATGGTGTCGCAGGCTTTGATGCCGTAAAGGGTGATGCTCATGCTGAAAGCCCCTCGATGAAGTCACGGATGCGCTCGGCGGCCTCGATGCATTCGGCCAGCGGTGCGACCAGCGCCATGCGGATGCGTCCGGCGCCGGGGTTTTCCCCGTTGACGGCGCGCGACAGGTAGGAGCCGGGTACCACGGTGACATGCTGCCGGGCAAACAGGTCGCGGGTGAAGAGGGTGTCGTCGATCGGCGTTTTCGCCCACAGGTAGAAACTGCCGTCCGGGCGTTGCACATCCAGCACCGGCTGCAGGATTTCCAGTACAGCGTCGTACTTGGCGCGGTACAGATCACGGTTGGCGCGCACATGCGCTTCGTCGTTCCAGGCGGCCACACTGGCCAGTTGCACGTGCACTGGCATGGCGCAGCCGTGGTAGGTGCGGTAGAGCAGGAAAGCCTTGAGAATCTGCGCATCGCCGGCCACGAAACCGGAGCGTAACCCCGGCAGGTTGGAGCGCTTGGACAGGCTGTGGAACACGACGCAACGCTTGAAGTCACTGCGGCCCAGCGCAGCACAGGCACTGAGCAGCCCGGCGGGCGGGTTTTGCTCGTCGAAGTACAGCTCGCTGTAGCACTCGTCGGCGGCGATCACAAAATCGTACTGGTCGGCCAGGGCGATCAGTTTCTTCAG
>JACCDZ010009336.1_pt1 | contig 14790 bp, 14 predicted proteins | sample 7449551 | NCBI WGS metagenome assembly JACCDZ01 (sample SAMN15323452, study PRJNA562643) | freshwater metagenome | isolation source: river surface water | place: USA:Blue River Watershed | collected 2017-08-18 | reverse complement strand
CGACCCCTCTTTAGCTACTACACACGTGTAACATCCCCCTCAAACAATATCTACAACTTCTTCAAGGAACAACATAGATGTTTAATGCCAAAGTCAATTCCTATTATAATCAAAACGACGTCATTAATTCCAATGACCTCAGAAAACACATTCTCAATGTAGACAGTCGTTTCCGCACGTCTATTCGTGACCTCTCCACAGATTTCCTCTATCGCTTTGAACGCCCCTATAAAAATATTATCAGAGCCCGAGTAGCATCTGTGGAAATCCCCAATATGTTTTATACATTTGCAGCCCGTCTAATGAACACCACATTCAAGATTGAAGCACCAGACATCTCTGGCATAATGCGAACAGCAGAAATAAAAATCGCAGATGGCAATTATCTCGCAACCGACCTCAATGACGTCATTCAGACACAAATAGACGAGAAATTCAAAATACAATACGGCATTTTCATAGATGTCACAATAGACCCCAATACAATTAAATGCATTTTCACTCACAGTGGCCTCGCACCTCTTCCAGTGATTCTGGGAACAACCACACCATCTGCTCCACCAACACCGTTCAATCTAGACTTCACAAATCCAAAATATCCAAATCGCGTCTACAATTCTGGTCTCGGTTTCAATCTCGGATTCCGCAATCAATACTATTCAGTAGAAACACTCGTTGATGCAGAACCCAACCCTGTCTATCAGATTATTTCAGAATCCTGTGTGGATGTGATTGGAGACATGTATATATTCCTTGCAATAGACGAATTCTATGCAGTAGACCAGAAAACAGACGAGAATTTCATACAATGTCTGGCAAAAGTAATTGTTCGCGAAGACAAAGGAGCAGTCATTTATGACGATGGCTCCACACTTCTCTCAAACGACGTCATCTTTCCTTCACCGATTGACTTAAAACAGATTCGTGTTAAACTCATGGACCCATATGGTCAACTCATAGACCTGAATGACATGAACTTCTCATTCTCTCTAGAAATCACGGAGGTGACCAATCTCAAACTGTATGAATTCTACAGAAACTATCTCTGGCTCGGTTCAATCCCATCTCTGAAATCAGATGTAAATGGTTCAGGGGCAGCCCTTCTTGGTGGCAGAGGCCCTTGAAAGAATATATTATCAATTCCCTTTATATTTATTATAATTACAATAATAATAACTATAGTAATTATAATCATTCAATAACCCCCTCTCAATCCTGAGAAACAGACTCTCAAAAAAGTGTGAGACCAAATTCACAAACTATTTTTTTATTTTCTAGCAACTTCCAAACCGCCAACAACTCTGATTTCCAGACATGTCTCAGAAACCTCCTCTATTGATTTTCCAGACATCTTCTAGTTATTCTTCTAGTTGTATTCCTAACAGTAAGCGAACAATAAGGCATAACAATAAGCCTAATAATACCCCCGTCCTATTGAAACAATAACCCCGTCCTCTTCTAACCCCCTTCTAGTTCAAAACCATGATTTTCAACTTCTCGCGGATCTCTCCGAGACTGAACTCCTGAAAATGATCTCAACCCTCTCCAAACTTTTTCAAAAATGAAAATCTTCCAAACTCTCAAACCGCCAAAAACGTACCGAAGACTTCCATCTCCAAATCTAAACGCACCATCCCAAGAAAAATTGAAGTGACAATCGCCGTCAGGCAGCCGTTGCAGTCGGCATGACTGCCTAGAATTCAGCCATCACAGCAACTCTCCCCTCCAAATACTCCAAACGCTTCAAAATCAATGGAATAGGTATACCCATTCCAATATTCCCTATAATATCCAATATCATATTCTCAATCTCCATCACATCCTCTGCAATCTTAGAATCCACCAGCAACTCTTCATTAATATATTCCAACTGAGCCAATATATCCTCAAACTTCACCCCCTGAGTAATCATATCAATCACCTCCATTATAAACTGGTCAATATTGCCAAATATCACAGGCAACTCCTCAGCACCCTCTACTGCCTGTCTCAATACCTCAATACGTGTCAGAATAATACTGGGATTAATTCTCTGTCCAATATTCACTATAATACCCAAAATCGTATCCTGTATATAATCTAGTACCTCCTGTGCCTTCGCAATACTATCTGTCTGTCCCTGAATCTCAGTCAATGCATTAATAACCAAATCAAATGACACCTTATCAATAATCATTTGTATGACATTCAGAATCGCATTTTTAATATCATAGAAACGATCAACAGGTTCACCATTAGAACCACTACTCCCATCAGCAGAAGAACCAGTCTTAGGAGCATATTTTGTCAATGTATCACGATAATTGTTAATACCTGAAATATAAATCTGCGACAATTGATATTCAGATAATGTTAAATATTTTCGTTTCGTAGCAACAGCTTTTGATCTAGCTGCTCGTCTACGTGCCATACTGTCAAAAGAATAGATTATTATAAATATTTAAAAATACTTATAATAATTATAAAATACGTCATAACAATATCACAGTAACTCAAATAACTATACATATAAAATGTTAGTTTGTTTAAGCGAGGGTGATCTTGAGGGCAACCTTCTTGGATGAAGGCATGGTGACGTTGTTGGCGAGGGTACCACCAGTCTCAGCGTTGGTGAAGCTGAAGCCAGTGAACTCGATGGTCATGTAGACAACATCGCCAGCACGGAACATGAGGGGGCGGAAGTCATCAGTGTTGTTATCCTCGAGAGAGAGACGCTTGGGGTCCTGGTTGAGCACCTGAGATACAACGGACTTGAGGTTGGCCTCAGAGTTGTAGATGAGGGTCTGTACGAGACGGAGGGCGATGTAGCCAGAAGCAGCGGCATCAACAGAGCCACCAGTTACGAAGTCAGTCTCGGGCACAGGGGCACGGGTCTGGTTAACGCGGTTCTTGATGGCGGTATCGTTGGAGATAGCAACGGTTGCAGCGGGGTGGCCGAAGAGGTTCATGGCGATGTAACCGACGAGGAAGTCACCGATGGTGGCGTAACCCTGGTACTGTTCACCATCAGCAGATGCGGCGTAGGCACCGAAGATAGAGGCAGCATCAACACCAGCAACACCGTCAACCCAAGCGGCAGACTCAGTGAGTGAGGCGTGGAGTGAGGCAACGAGAGCAGTGGCACAGGCACGGACACCAGACGCATCAGTGGCACCGATGGCGGCAGCAGAGACGGCAGTGAAGCTGTCACGGTCAGAACCAGGCTCAGTGTAGTGGATGAGGCCGCGAGAGGCATCGAGGTAGAAGGCAGAGGCAAGGACAGGGGTCTCGATGAGGATGATGTCATCAGAGATGGCCTCACCAGAAGCACCGAAGAGGGAAACGGCGTTGTTGTTAGTACCAACACCAGTCATGAGGTTGACTTCAACGGAGTTGTACTCAGAGTCGAGGAGGGGCTGGGCGGGCTGGGTCTCAGGAACGGCGGGCATTTTTGTATTCAGGAATTAGAAATTATTTTTGGCTGAAACCAAAAATAATCAAGAATTCCCGCAGGCAGGAATTAGAAAAAAAACTGGCTGAAGCCAGTTTTTGGGGATTTATTTTATTTGGCTGACGCCAGAATTTGGGACCTTATTTGAACGGGAATTTATTTGGTCAGGGTAGGTATGCCAGTCTATTTCACTCCAATCAGCTCCACAAAACCAACCGCAACTGGCCAAACACAAGGAACAAACGCACAGCAAAACAATTCCTGCTGTTGTCCCTCTACGACCAAATTCTTCCAGGAACTCGCCACCAAACTTAAAGAAATGACCCTCTCTCTCAAGGAACAATTCTCTAAACTACAAGCTCCCATGACATCAGGTCTAGTTCTCGCAGAAATTAAGAATGAAGTTGAACCAGCAGGTATCAAAATGGAATACGTATATTATATTCAACGATATGGTCCACCACCAGGAGGCAAATTTGACCAAACTCTACTAGACCTTATCCGTGCCGAAATACGTGCCGGACTAATTACCCTTGTTTAAGCCCTTTTATGCTGCTTTTTGCCGCATACCCAAGCAAAATATATCAAATATCTTCTTCGCCTTCTCTCTCTTGGAAATAATACCTTCATCCACAGAAACCCCTCTCACACCCTTCTTCCACCCCTTCAATACCTTCTCACATTCACCTATTATCTGTGTATAAGGACTAATAGTGATATATCCTTTCAAATCATTCAGCCCATCATCAATACTATTCTCGCTTACCACATGACACCCTGCCATCACCAATCGGTCACAGCGTACACCCTCATATAGCTGATATGTCATATCATAGTGCAAATTCACAACAATCTTGCATCTCATAATCTCCCTATCACGATCTTCACCCCATCCAGTAATACGGACAACATTATATCCCTTTGCAGTCAATCCCTGTAAAATACGCATACGACGATCACTCAAAGAACCAATAAAACCGACATCATATTTCCCCTCATCACCAGCCGCAACTACTTCCTTACACAAACGAGCAAACATATCTTTCTCTACCCCACCCCATACATATGGCAAATGGAACGACGTATAACCATATTTCTTCAGCAAATGAATATTGCCCTGTTAATAATCAAACAAAGAATACTTCAGACCAGGGAACACCTCTTCTAGCTCCAAAATAGCCTCAATGTATTCCATCAACATATGACCACGGCTAAACTGCTCAGTATTCCAACATCCGACACGCATTGGTAAGCCATTTGGCACTCCTCCACCTGCTTCGCTATCCAAAATCCTCTGCGAATTCCATTTTAACCATTCCACATTAAACTTTGCCATAAACACCACATGTTCATCACTCTCAACCACAGGATATGATGCCGAATACGAAACACCAGATGCATCAATTCCAGCATCCTTGTAAAGCAATACCTGCCCTCCCTCTACGGACAAACCATATGATTCAACATATTCGCGAAAATACTTCCAAGCATCCTGTTCACATAACACTTTCATTTTATAGAATTATCCTTTAAGGAATATAAAATGAAAATGTTTAGACTGTTAAACAAAAATAATATATATTAGGATGAAATTACATTTGGGATGTGGTACTAAAATTATACCAGGTTTTATAAATATAGATGTAAGAAAACTAGATGGCGTAGATATAGTAACATCTATAGATAATTTATATATGTTTAAAGATAATTCTATTGATTTAATATATTGTTGTCATGTATTAGAACATCTTTCTCGTAAGTCAATACAACCAATATTAAATGAATGGCATAGAGTTCTAAAACCAAATGGAATACTTCGTATATCAGTTCCCAATTTTGAATCAATTGTAGAATATTATAATAAAACAAAAACACTAATACCACTACTTGGCTTATTATATGGAGGACAAACATATCCAGAAAATTTTCATTATAATATATGGGATTTTAATACAATGAAATTAACATTAGAATCACATAATTTTTATAATATACATTTATATAACTGGAGGGATACTGAACATTCGCATATAGATGATTATTCACAGGCATATATTCCGCATATGGATAAAGAAAATGGATTATTAATGAGTCTTAATATAGAATGTAATAAATAATTTAACCATTAAACTCAGATTTACTATAATTATCACGTATATGTTTTGCTATATTTTGCATCCATTCAGGCACATTTTTATCTCTAAATCTGAATAAATCATGTTTTATATTATTTTTGAATATAGGTGCAGTTAACATTTTAATAAGTTTTTCCTTATCATTATATATAGATAAAACATATTCAGCACATTCTCTGTATGTTTTAAAATCCTGAATATATACAAATGAATCTGGATTAAATACTTCTTTTACAAACCCTTTTGAACCCCAATATATAGGTATACATCCTCCTCTATATGCATTTATCATTTTTTCTGTCATATGACCCTCTGTATCATTATTTTCCATACACATAGCAAAATAATAATCCTTAAAAACATGTGGTGTATCTTTCCAATAACCAGATGCTTTTAATTCAGTATTTTTCTGTGGACCATTGTATGCATGACAATCTGGAAGTAACTTATTCAATTCTATAAACATATCATCTCTATATTTTGCAATATTTGATGCAATATAAGCAACTGTATATTTACGTTCTGTATTTGTATATTCTCTTATATTATCATAATTAAATGGAACAGCTAACATATATGGTACATGAAATTTATTTGGTATATTATCTAGCAAACCACATTTTACAAAATCAGGGTTAAATAACCAGCACAATGGGGGATATGCCTGTAAATAATCTGGCGTAATTGGTGCACCCCTTTCGGGTCCAAACATGATATATGGACATTTAAGATGTTTTTTTAAGGGTGATATATTATAATACCCTGCTCTTATAATTATATCAGGATTAGAGCAATCTCCCCATATTAAATTATCCTTATATTTTACTTCTTCGGGATACCAATCCCATTTTAAAGATTCTTCTAAATACCAAATGATATCATATTCTGGAAAAGAAACATCTAGAATACATTCTATAATCTTTTTTCCCCAATGACCCATACCATCACAAACAACTGAAAATTGCGGTTTATTATTCATCCTATATAATTATATCATACAAAATTATTTCTTTTTAACCACGACCTGTCCAGCGACATGAATTATTTCCAATATATCTTTAAATTCCTCCATAAATCTATCAATACCTGCCTTTGGTGTATTTTCTGGATCTACTTTCCAATTACCCCATAAATAATCATCAAATACTATAACACCACCGCTATTCATTCTTTCTATTACATTTTTTCCATCAATATACGTTTCATATGCTTTATGACATCCGTCAATAAATGCAAAATCAAACATTTCATCTATTTTAGGAACTTCTTCTTGACTATAACCACGTATAGGTATAATTTTATCACGAAGATCCTGGATATTATAATTAAACTTATCATACTGTCCATGATAACTTACACCAGTACTATGTTCATAATAATCATCCCATGGATCAATACAATATAATATAGAACCTTCTTTCTTACATAATCTATCAACTATATTTCTAGATGACGCACCTTCAAAACATCCGATTTCTATACATTTATTTACCCTATCAAATAAATGTGTACAATGTCTATCCATATTTGTTAATGTATGATGGCAGCTCCATAAGGAAGTAAACCTGGGTTTGAATTCTTTTGATTCTTCTACTTTGTAATTTAGTGGAACTCCATTATCAATCTGATTTCTTACAGAAAATTCAACAGTATTAAATGGCTCCTTCTGTTCAAATACAGGCTTTAGCCCATTATCAGAACAATGTGACCAAACTAGTCCTTCAAACTTCCCCTTTGTAATTCCACAATCCAATAACATACCAAGCCTATATAGTATTTGTTCACGTGCAGCATATAATATTTTAGCACCATTTAATGTAACTATCTGTGATTGTGTCCCATACCATTTTTGAGGGTGAATAAAATGTATATCACCCTTATCCAGATAATCATCAACATGTTCAATAAAATATTTAATTGATTCACCTGATACAAATTTAGCATCATCCTCTAATACAAGACTTTGTTCAATATTATTATCAATTATATATTTTAGCATTTTTAACCATGCCAATGTAAATCCCTTTGAACCTTTCCTACCACTCAACGGTTTAGTATTATCCATATTTAAATAAGTTAGCCAATATTTATCATTATATACATCATCTAGCAATACACCATCAATATATTGAAATTCTAAATCATATTCTTTCATTTGTTTATCCATATATTCACGACGTAGATCACCAGGTATACTTAATACCAATATAGGAAGTAATCCATTTTTGGTGTGTAATTTCATATTATAGTTATAATATACAAATAAATACAACAATATTACCGCATCATCAGCCCCCCAACAGTCTTCACCGCCCCTCGCCGACCAACAACCTCATCCCTCAATACACTCATCACATATGACCGAACCGTATCGCGACTTACCGTATAATACCCTCCATCAACCAACCCTTCCACAATCTCTCTCAATTCAATACAACTCCCCTCTCCAAACTTACATACTTTCATGATATTCTGTATAATATCCTGACTGCGTCTATCATCAACCTCTCTGAATACACTCCTCATCTCTCCCTCCTCATCAACCATCTCGCCAACCCCGCCTCTCATTCCTTTCACTTTCTCCAACAGCCTCTCCAACCGCCCCTCACTCTCTTCAATCATTCCACTCATCCAACGAACAATCTCTTCCATCTTACTCTTATGTTGCCTCCATTCCTTCCGCCTCTCACCCACAACTTCCACACCCTTCTCAATCTCTCGCATCAAACCAATACGATCCATATCCATCCCCACCTTTCCCTGCTCCCACCATGTCCTGAACAGACAAGCCAACATCTGCAACACCCTCCCCTCGTCATCACACTCCTCAAACCGATTCAAGAAAATCATCATCTTATCGTCATAGAAATCAACAGTAATATCACCAACGCCACTGCCGCTACCACTACCACCAGACCCACGACCAACAATATCAGTCCGCCGTGACACCATAACACCAATCTTCGCCAACTCATTCCCCTTCAAATCTCTCATAAACTTCTCCACTTCACTCTTCGGTACAACTGCACTATAATCCTTCAGCTCCCACATTACAACTCCACCCTCCATTCCCATAATAAAATCCATCTCATGACCCATACCCAACCTCGTCTCCTTCAATGAAAAACCCCAACAAAGCCCATACGCCCGCACCAACTTATCACGAAACTCCTTCTCATAGTCATTCCCCTTCGTCTTCACATTCACCGCCCCACTCACCCGTTTCTGCACCAGTCCACCCAACTTCTCAATATCTCCACCAACCTTTCCCAAACCAGCCTCCAAACCCCTATAAGCAGCAATCATCTGTTGTACTTGCATCTCCTTCTCAGCCACAATCCTCTCCATCATTTTCTGGCACCCCTCCACAGCCCGTTTCACATCCGCATCCCTCTCCATCTCCAATGCACACTTCCTCGCCTCCAACACATCATACCGTCCGCGAATCGTCTCCACCTCCCTCTCCAACGCCTCAACACGTCCATTCCACTTCTTGTCAGCCCCTCTCTCCCACAACATCTTCCCCTCAGCCATCACCCTCTCATGCTCCTCCACCAATCGCCTCTGCTCTGTCCCCAACTCTTCAATCTGTTTCACATATCCCCCAACAATCCTCTTCATCTCCGCATCCTTCTCAGCAACAATCCTATCAACGACTACAGACACATCCTCATCACGTTTCGTTCTAACAGCATTCTGTATGACAGACCCAATCCACAATGCCTCTTCAATCTCTTCCGTTGTACCAGACATATAAACATCTGGTACAACAAATTCTCCTCTAACTTGAATACCAATCATTCGTGTAGATGCCGCCATTCAAACAACAATCCCTTATATTATAATACGCACAGTCCATTTATATTCCCGCGATTCAGAATAGCACAGCTATTCCCAACCCGCAACCCAAGAAAAAAATTGAAGTTTAAACCGCCCTTATAAAACATTTTTCAACAACACTTATAAGTTTATATTTTAACATTATTCTATCAATATATGGATATAATAAATCATAATGTTCATTAAGCAAATATGTCATAGCACGTTTAATAGAAATCCCTCTACTAGGTAATTCAATAGGCCTCCGCATACAATATTCCTTCATATTAATCCCATTATCCCCCTCCATAAAATGAATAAAATCTTCAAGGACAAATCCATCACTTCTCTCGGCAATTTCAAGATTCCTTATTATATCATTATTAACAACTCTATCAGATGCCTCAAATCCCAATTCCATATAAAACGGCATCCTCCCTCTCAGAGCATTCATATCAGATATAAATATATTATTACCATCTTCACGCTGTATACCTGCATTATCATATAACCTTATCCATTTAACTCCATCCTCATTCTCTCGCAACAGTTTAGCAGTCAATTCAATCATTCTCTTTGTTAACTTCTTATCTACATAAGGAACACCACAATGTCTATTCTTGTTAATATTGAATATATAAAAATAAGAGGGATTATCCTCTTCAACCTCCCCTTTAAGACACGGTCTATAGCCATTTTTATCTGGTTGATTGCGTAAAATAGCATACACTGGCAATCCTGTCTCAGCGGATATATCTCTTTTAACCAGAAATGTATAGTCCTCTCCATTTACACGAATCGTTTTATTTTTCATTTCTCCTCCACCATGAAACATCCTAGTCACTTCTCCACCAGATATCTTTCCTCTATAAAAGGAGTTCATATAAGAATATCAATATATATCTCTATATTATTATCCTTATATTCCCGCGGGTTGGTACCCGCTCTCAAAAATCAAGTTTCTCAGACTCTCCGATTCAGGCATCTCTTCAAAAAACCAAAAACAAACTCTCCAAAAATCAAAAAAAATATTTCAGAGCAACTCTCAAACCAAAAAACACCAACTCTCTCAAAATAAGACTCTTATAAAATTGAAACTCCCCTCATCCATATAGATGCCTTCTTATAATGTCCCAGCCTACTGGATATTAGAATCAACTCCATCTTCACCCCTCCCATCTCATCTTAATACATCCCATAATTATGTAAAAGAACAGTCCATACAAATCAATAATATAAAATACACCTACCTTATACAAAAAGAAACCCAAGAAAATGGCATAGAATACAGATTCATCAGACAACCCCACAAAACCGCAGGGAAAATCCCATGCCTCCTCGGCAAAATAATAGACAACACATTTGAATTATACAATATTACAAAAGACCGTTCCTGTACATATCCTGTAATGGACAAATACTTCGCAAAACGCTCTATAGAACTACTGAAACGTATCCTAAAAAAAGAACATCCAAACGTAACCACCATATTCATTACAGACAATTCCTTTGACAGATGTAATAAAAAAGACTTCAATCTCTGCGACATGAGTACACTGAAACACGGCCGTCCCTATTATGATTCTATAGGATTCATGGCAATAGATAGTGCAGACAGAGAAAGAATAGACACTAATGAACTCAAAGTGAAGAAAGCCCTCTTCATCAGAAAATTAATACCAAACTGTCCTGCCTATGTAAAAGATGGTGAACCACTTACCTCTGCAATGCAGAAATTATCAGACATGCACTGCGATCTCTTAGCACAACATATACCTAAGATTATGAAACATTATGATATTGACTCTACATTGCATATTGATTATAGTATGAATATATAATCCCTATATATTCCCGCGGGTTGGAACCCGCAACCAATAAAAGAAAAAATGTAATCTTAAATATCCTTGTAAAACTGTTCGCCAACAACAGAACGTATCCCATATTTCCACATCAATGTCTTCGCAAACTTCTGATATATAATACAATGTTTCTCCACTAAAAATGTAACCATTTCTGCCAATGGCATCTCCTCCCTATCAAATTCAATTGTACCCATATCTATATAGTCATCAAACTTACTATCACCAGTATCATATGTAGCTTCAATCAATTTCCCAAGATATTCCACTTTAATAATTCTACCTCCAATATTATTCTTAGTTACAATTAAATTATCCTTGTTAACATTTGTATAAATACCATTCGTATTTCCCCTATTTATTCCAGCACCCTGGTTCTCAGAATGAACAAATCCAAGTTTCTCATAAAAAGACGGCTCGCCCTTTAATAGAAATAAATCAGATAAATAATATGATCTTCTTCCTGCATCACTACAATTTACACCAGCCATATCTGTAACTTCTAATTCCCTCACATCAGGTTCTCTCTTTTTCAGAATCCTTGTAATTAATCCAATCATTTTCTTCGTCAACCCCTTGTCTTCAAATGGCACTCCACATCCGCCACTTTTACTGATATTCATAACAATAAAAACGCTATTATCATAACTATCAATCTCGCCATATAAACATCGCATTCCATCCCCCTTTTTATCCTTATTTTCCAAAACAGCATAGTATTTTATTCCACCCCTTCTAATACCAGATTTAATACGAAACTGATACCGTATTCCATTATTATGTATATAGTTTACCATTTCAGTTCCACCCCCACCTCTCCACATACCCTTGTTATCCGCTATTTCTTCAATATCAAGCGGTGTTATAATTCTTCTTTGATTCATTATACCTTCTCTTAAATAATAATAATATTCCGCGGGTTGGAACCCGCTCTCAAAAATCAAGTTTCTCAGACTCTCCGAATCAGCAACTCTTCAAAAAAGCAAAAACGAAGTTGCTCAAAAAATAAAAAAATATTTTGAACAACTCCTGAATGAAAAACAACTCTCAAAACCATGCTCTCGGAAAATTGAAATCATATATCCATACAGAACCTTTCACCAGTAACAGGTGTTATCTGATATAATTCTACAAAATCATCTACAACCCTATCAAATACAATACAATGCTTATCTACTAAAAATTTAACAGCTTTAATAAGCGGCATTTCTTCATTCTCTAATTCAATTGGATTATTTTCAACATATGTATCAAATTCTTCATCACCCCTATCGTATTTTTTCATTATAATATCATAAAACTCTGTAAATTTAAATATATTCTCTTTAACAATTTTAAGATTCTTCTCAATACGTCTTTTAATTACATCAGTACATGGTATAAACCCTAATCTCATATAAAATGGCAATTCCCCTTTTAACATAAACATATTACTCAGATTAATATAACCATTTCCATCACTACATCTTGTTCCAGCATTATCCAATACTTCTAATTCATTCACTTCAGGTTCTCTCTTTTTAAGAATTCGTATTATCAGACCAATCATTTTCTTAGTAAATCCACTATCTTCATATGGTATCCCACAACCTCTATGTCTAGTAATATTCATAATAATGAACCGATACTTGTTTTTAATGTCAATTTCACCATATAAACATCTCACTTTACTTCCTTCGTTATCATCATTCTGTATAATGGAATAAAACTTAGCACCATATTCATCAACACCTGATTTAATAACAAATCTATACCGTATTCCATTATTCCTTATATAATTAACCTGTTCTATTCCTCCTCCCACAATAGTACCATATTTACCGCGAAGAATTCTCTGAATATCATCTGGTGTTATAATTCTATATCTTTGCAACATTCTTATATAACAATAAGAATATTCCCGCGGGTTGGCACCCGCGTCTCAAAACTCTCCGATTCAGACATCTCTCAAAAAAGCAAAAACGAAGTTGCTCAAAAAATAAAAAAATATTTTGAACAACTCCTGAACGAAAAAACACCATCTCTCAAAACTGCTCTCAGACCCTGCACGGCAGACTTAATCCTCTTCAACAATCCTCTTCAATAATGGAAACATTCCTCTAAATATCTCCATTAACTTCTCACTATCTGCATTATTGTTATTACTCCACTCAGTATACACTTCGCAACATTTCTGTACAACATCCTTTTTATCCTCTTCAATACTTCTCACGTCTAATCCTTTCCACTTATACATCATCTGCATTGTAATGGAATGACCCATTTTAGAGCTAATATCTTTTAGAATACCAGACTCTGTATTGAGGTCTAATGAAGAGATATATATATGACGAAACAATGTCAGAGTAAATGTACGTTTGAATACTTTTGTAAGTAACTTAGCTGCCCATGCAGAGAATGTATCTCTTGTAAACAGATTACACTCTGAACTTACAAATAGATAATTTCTAGGAAATAATTCAAGCGATGCAATTAACTCCTTGTAAAGACTCTTTGGCAGAGATGGATGATGAATTCTGCCAAACGTAGATGCCGTCTTAAAATCAGTAATAACTAACTCTGCATTTCCCTTAGTTAGAAGAATATAATTAGGAGAAACAACATCTTCAATATTATATACAAGCTGTGTTGCATAATAATCTGCTCTGACAGGTGGAATGAGTGTATAGAATGATATTAGTAATCTTTCAATAGTTCCATGTGGAAGTTTATCTCTGATTGCTACAATTTCATCCATTGTAAGATATGTTCCTGATTTCTGCATCTGATTCTCTGTTGGCATCTGTGATTCCATACGTTTTATAATTGGTTCATCGTTTTTCTTAAGCAATCCTATCCAATTTTGACGACAAATATCTTTATCTGGCAAATCTTTAATTATATGCTCAGAATGTTTGAAAATAGCACATATTGCTACAATATACATATGTCGGTTTGTAGCTGTATTATCCTTTTCACCTAATGCTGCACATAATAGCTCTAATGCTTTTGTTGGAAAATATATAATAAATTCTAATTTGCGACATGATTCTGGTAGAATACTAAGCCAGTTATTAATACGATTATTATATAATTTCTTAGATGATTCTGCTAAGAGGCAAGAAGGAAAATAATCCATTGAATGAAAAAATTAAAATAAAAATTTGAATCAAATTTTATTTTAACAATAGTATATAAAATGGATATTGAAATGGTGCGTAATTACATGGATAATATAGTAACTAGCTATAATAATGCACTGGTTCGTATTAAAGAGCTTGAGGGAGAACTAGAAAAATATAAAAAAGAGGATGAGAAGAGGAGAGCTTTATTGAATATGTTTGAACTTGTAACTATTGTATCAAAACCAGTTGAGGAAGTAGTGATTGAACAGAATGTTAAAGAAGTAATTGTTGCACCAACTATGAAAAAATCGCAACGTGGTAGGAAATCATCTGGATTAACTGAAGAAGAGCGTAAAGAACAATATAAAGAATATCAGAAACAATATAGATTGAAGAAGAAACAAGAAAAAGAAGAAAATAAAAATAAAAATTCAACTAAT
>JACCDZ012105077.1_pt1 | contig 14792 bp, 15 predicted proteins | sample 7449551 | NCBI WGS metagenome assembly JACCDZ01 (sample SAMN15323452, study PRJNA562643) | freshwater metagenome | isolation source: river surface water | place: USA:Blue River Watershed | collected 2017-08-18 | reverse complement strand
TATGTAATAAACATGAAGATGATACACGTAATATTTATAAAGCTAAAGAGTTATCAAATAAAAATTTAATAACAGTTAATCCAAATATTGAAGATTTTGCTTCAACACGATTAAGATATAAAGATTTGAAAGATAAAGATTATTAAAAAATCGGATTACTCATTGATTTATTAAGTAATTGTTCCATAACACCTTTGTTTGGATTTTTACTAAAATACTCTTTTTTGTAACCATAATAAATTTTATGAAATTCTGGTAATTTATCTAGATTTGGTGCTACTTTATTTAACTCATTCATATTTTTAGAATATATAATCTTTCCATATAATGTTGCATTTTCCATTTGAGTAATTCTATTTTGATGTGCCATTATAAAATCTTCAGTTCCGCGTTCCAAATGAAGCGCACTACTCATAAGTGTTAAACCAAATTTCTTTTGAAAAGCGTCTAAATTCATTGTATATTTAGATAAATCATAACGTTTATTTTTATACTTTTTTATATCGTCATCAATATAATATGGTTTATTTTTAGCAACAAAACAAACATATTTATTTTTATTATAAATAATAATTTTAAACATATGTGATGGAACATTCATTTTAGTGCCATTAAATATGCGGTCTTTTCCTTTAATACTTCCATTTATAATGATTCCTCCATTATATTTATTTAATATACTTTCACTTACTCCTTCAAATAATAACCATAATCCTGAATTAAAAACAACTTCTTGTGGACATATATTTGTAAATAAATAGGTATATTTATAATTTTCAACACCATCTTTATGAATAAATGCAGCAGCATTGTGTCCATAACTTCCACCGTGTTTACTATAATTTATATATTCATCTTTAGTATATTGATATTCTAGCGGAATTTCGGGATTTGGACCAAAAGGTTCACCCATACTAGAGCGTTGAATACCAATATTTTTAGGTTTAGAATTAAATACTTCAATAACTAAGGAAGGATATTTTAATTTAATATTGTAATAAATAATCATATTATATTTTTTAATTAATAGTGTATCTTTGTTAACAAATATTAATTTATTTTTAAAAATACTACTTTCTTTTTTACTTTTACTACTTTCTTTTTTAAATAAAAAATCAAACATATTTTTTATTATCTTTACTATAATATACTTGAATTAAAATATAATAAATTTTATAAATAAATTATTTAATTAAATAATTTATTATTCGTTAATGTAAATGTATAAATATTTTTTTATAATATAGTACTATTTTTTATTTATTTTATTTATAAATAAAAGTAAATATGGATTTTGAACAAAATATAATTGTTCATATTTATTATGATAAAATAATTTTATTAAATGAAGATGAAAAATATTTTAAAATAAAATTAAATTTAAATGAATTTAAAAATTATTTAGATACTAATTGTGAAATATTTAAATATAAAATTGAAAAGTTAATGAAAGAAGATATTATTCAAAAATTAAAAGGAAAAATAAATAATGTTGTTGAAATATCACGAAAATATGGAATTCCTGTTAAAAATTTACTTTATACATTATTTATTAATAATCGTATTGATAATATTGAAATAATATGGGCACCAAGTGCAATTAAAGAATTTACATATATTCCAATTAAACATTATGTAGAAAATCAAGATGATTCATTGATATTAAAAGTAAAAACAATTAAATGGAAAAATTCTTAAGCATATTATTTACATAATTTATTTAATACTTCACTTATATTTGGATCATTATTTATATAATGTGAAAAATTTTCTAAATTTATATATACATGCATTTTATGATTTATTTCACTTAAAATAGTATTAACATCTTTATTTTCACAATCATAAATTATTAAAAAATTATAAATATGTATTAAAAAATTAGTATATATTATTTCATTTTCATAATTAGTTTGTTTCATATATAATATGTATTTATTTAATAATTTTAAACTATTATTTCTAAAAAATAATCCACACATTCCTGAAGATAAATAAACTAAATCATATATATCATTTACAATTATTTTTTTAAAATTTTTATTTCGTTCATTTGAATCCTCCATTAATAATGGTAAAAATAAAATATTAAATTTATTTTGTAAATATGAAATATTCATATTATAATAAATATTAAAAATATAAATTTATTAAAAATAAAAAATTAAAAATATAATAAATATATTTATAATAAAAATCTTTAAGCTAAAATAAAACGATATAAGTCATCATTTTTTAATAAACCATTTTTTTGTTTATAATCCATATGCAATCTCCATTTTCTAATTAATTCACTATTTTTGCCCATTAAACGACTTGGTGTTGGACAATTCAAAAAATTAATATTATAAATATTTTCTTCATATGTATTATTTATATGAAACATTGATAGCTTTAAATTATTTTTATTTGAAGTATATAAAGATTCTGAAACTTCCATTTTAATAAATATATATATATATGTTATATTATTTTTATATATAATTAAATAATAAATTAAATAGTAAAAATAAATTTTTATATTTTTTTTAAAATATAAATTTTTTAATATTTTTATTTTTATTAAATCTTTTCATAAACTGAATATTTTTTAGTTTTTCTAATTTTTACTAATGGTATATATTCATAACTAACTTCTTCTTTTTCATTTTTACCAACTTTTTGAATATGAGTTTGAAAAATGATTTTAAGTTTATCATCAGGAATTCCTTTATTTAGTACCGAAATAAATTGACCTTTATTTTTCCAATAATATTCAGAATTTGTTTCATAATGTGAATTATCTACATCAAGATTAAGAGTATTTGCTTTTTCAGTAATAAGTGAAATAAAATCACTTTGGGAAATATCCATTGAAATGCTCATTTTAGTAAATAGTTTTATATTAAAATCAATAATTAGATACTATATTATTCATATTTATATGATTATAAAAATATAAAATCATTTTTTTATATTTTTGTATAAATTATTTTTTTAACTTAATCTTCTTTATCTTCTTTATTTTCAACATTTTCTTCAGCTCTTGAATGAATACCAATAACACCTAAATTAAATTCAATAAATTGAATATTTTCATCATCTTCTTCATCTTCATCACAATTACACATTTTTTTATAATATTCTTCTCTATCTTCAGATGATAAAGTTATTTTATCCATTAAATCAATTCTGCAATGTGGACATGTTGATTTGTTTTTTAACCATTTATCAATGCATTTTTTATGGAAAAAATGATTGCAATGCGGTAATTTTCGTTTTAATTCTTTTTCTTTATATTTCTCAAAACATATAAAACAAGATTCTTCATTTACTAATAAAGAATCATCTTTCTTAATTTTTTCAGCTTTACCAACCAATTTATTAATTAATTTGCAATTTGCAAAATAATCAAATTTTTCATCTTCAATATTATTTTCAAATAAATAATGTGATTGAATCGGAATAGCAGAATATGATTGAACAACAAATTCACCAATATTTCCAAAATTACTTAATTCACCATTTATTTGTTTATGATATAAATATGCCATTATATTTTTTATTACATTAAAATCTCCATTTCCACTTCCTAAATTAACAGTTATTGAATCATCTTCAATATTAAAATTATAATTTGGTTCTTCAATATTTTGATTTAATGTATGTTTAATAATATTATTAATATCTTCATTTATATTTGTTAATTTAAATAACTCTTTTTTTCCATTTTCATTTAAATTATTTTCATTTAAATTATTTTCATTTAAATTATTTTCATTTAAATTATTTTCATTAATATAGTTATTTTCTATATAATTATTTTGGTAATTAAAAATATGTGGAATATTAGGTCCAGTTATTAAAGAATTACTTGATATATAAAAAGAGCTATCTATATTTCCTAACATATTAAATAATGGATTCATTTTTATTGAAGATTTTTTACTTTATTTTTTAATAAATATCTTCTTATATTAAAAAATATTTTTTTATTTTTTTTATAACAAAAAAATAATTATCATTAAATCTTTAAAAAAAATAAAAATATAAAAAAATAAAAAAAATGAAATAAATAAATAAAAAAATGAAATAAATAAATAAAAAAATGAAATAAATACAAATATATAAAATAAATATATTAAATAGGTTAAATAAATATTAAAAATGGTTTTTAAATATATTATTAATAAAGAAGATGAATTTATATATACAGAAAGAAAGAATAGTAAAGTAGGAGAAACAAAAGTAGCATTTTTTGATTTAGATTATACTTTAATTAAACCGAAAAGTGGTAATAAATTTCCGAAAGATAAAGATGATTATACTTTTATGTTTAATAATGTTATTGAAATATTAAATAAATATATAAATGACAATTATCATATTTTTATAATATCTAATCAAAATGGATTATTAAAAGATAAAAATGCGGAAAAATTAGAAGCTATGAAATATAAATTAAATAATATTTTTGAATCTATTGAAAATAAAGATTTGTTTACAATATTTTTAGCATGTGGTGAAAATTATTATAGAAAACCTCATAGCGGTGCTTTTCATTTTTATGAATCATTATATGATATAAAAATAAATAAAAAAAGTTCTTTTTTTTGTGGTGACGCTTTAGGGCGAAAAGATGATTTTAGTGCGTCAGATTATTATTTTGCTTTAAATAATGGTTTAAAATGTTATAGTCCTGAAACTATTTTTGAAAATAATGATTCTAAAAAAGTGGAATATAAGATGAATATAAAACGAGATTTTTTGGAAGAAACTATTTCAAATAAAAGAAAAAAGAGTTTTGAAAATTTAATTGACCAAATTAATAATATAGAAGGTCAAAAATTAATTATTATGAATGGAAGTATGGCTTCAGGTAAATCAGCATTTGCATCTTATATGAATGACAATTATAATTATATAGCTTTTCAAAGTGATATATTAGGAAGTAAATTAAAAAGAAATGTTGAAAACTTTCTTAAAATAAATATAAATGTAATTGTTGATGCAACAAATGCAACTAAAGCACATCGTAAAATTTATATTGATTTAGCAAAAAAAATAAATAAAGATATACAAATTATATGTGTTTATATACCATATAATGAAGAATTAATACATCATTTACAACATTATAGAATTGAAAAATCACGCGGTTTAATGAGTGTTCTTCCAGAAATTGCGTTACGAGTATATAAAAGCAAATACGAAAAACCAATTATTAGTGAAGGATTTGATTATTTATTTGAATATAATCCATATTTTACTTTTTCAAATAAAAGTGATGAAATTGATTTTATGAAATATTATTAATTTATTTTATTCAAAATAAAAAGTAAAAAATATCTAAATATATAATATACAATAAAAATGAGTAGTAAAAGAAGTAAAAAATCAAATGGAAAATATAGTAGTCATCAAAACAATAATCAAGAAAATAGTAATAATGAAACAATTAATCAAGAAAATGTTATTTCAATAAGAAATTTAGAAAGAAGAGTACAATCACAAGTAACACAACCTTTGAGAAGTTCAAATATTGCAAGACATATAAGTTCATCAATAGCTAGTTCAAATAAATTAGAATTAGAAAAAAGAAAAGCTGATGAAAATATAAACCGTTCAAATATTAAAAGAAGTAGAAAATTAAGTCCACTTAAGAAAAAAAGAAAAGCTGATGAAAATATAAGCCGTTCAAATATTAAAAGAAGTAGAAAATTAAGTCCACCTAAGAAAAAAAGGAAAGCTATTAAAAATATAAGCCGTTCAAATATTAAAAGAAAAAAAGAAAATGTATTAAATTATTATATATCACCAACTAATTCTGAAAAAAATAAAAGAACTAGTCGTTTATCATTAAGAAATAAATCTTCTTCTTCTGGTGTTCGTATGGTATTAAATAGTCCAAATAATAGTCCAAATAACTTAAAAAATATAGCAAAACAATTAGGTCTTTTATCATTAAAAAATAATTCTTTAACATATTCAAATTCTTCTGGAGTTCCTATGAAAAATAATTCTTAAAAAAAAATAAAAAATATATTTTTTTTAATAAATATAAATTTATTAAAAAATTAGTTTATTTTTGAATATAAAAAGATATAATTAAATATATAATATAAACATAAAATGTGTGAAGTAAATAAAAATAATAAATATCTTTTTTCAATTGGATTAATTGTTAAAAATGAAGAAAAAACATTGCCCAAATTATATGAAAATATTAAAACATTTATTAATAATGGTGGTGAAGTAGTATTATTAGATACAGGTAGTACAGATAATACAGTAAATCTTGCTAAATCATATGGTTTTAAAACTCATTGTGCACAACGTTCTTTTATAGAAACATTATCAAAAAAATCAATTAAAATCTTAAAAAACGTTCATATTGAAGAAAATGAAAATAATTACGCAAATGAATTATTTAAGGATGATCACACATACTTTAATTTTGGAAAAGCTCGTAATGAATTACATAAATATGTATCAAATGATTTATTAATTCAAATTGATGGTTCAGATACATTACCAATATTTGATTTTGAATATATTAATACACAAATTATAAATGGAGCACGTCGTTTTGAATATACTCAAATATATGGTCCTGTAGAATTAACTATTTCGCGGTTTTATGATAAAAATATTGATTTATGGGAAGGACGTACTCATGAAATTTTAACACATAAATCAAAAAAAGAAATAATGGTGTTACCAAAAGATAAATTAACAGTAATACATAATTATCAACCTAAAAAACGTACTTATTTATCTGGATTATTTGCAGATATACTTGAAAAACCTAATCATACCCGTACTTTATATTATTTAGGACGTGAATTAATGTTTTCAGGTTTATTTAAATCTTCAATTAAAATGTTAACAAAGTACGTAAATCAAAAAGATTGTTGGATTCCAGAACGTTCATCAGCATATTGTTTAATTGGAAATTGTTATGAACATATGGGTAAAGAATATTATGGAGAAGCATTTAAAGCATATAATGATGCTTTTATTTCATTTAATGGATGGCGAGAACCATTATTAAAAGCTGGTAGATTGTGTCAACGTACTGATGAATTTCAACGCGGTTTATGTTATGCAATGGCATCACTATCTATCAACCGTATTTCAGCTTTTGCTGAACCTTCTTGTAATTATTTAGGACTTCCTCACGAAATTGCATATTGGGGTTATTATTTCACTAAACGTAACCGTGAAGCGTGTACTCATTGGAAAATTGCACATACATTAGAACCTAATCATGAAAAATATAATAATGATGCTCAATATTTTAATAAACCTGAATTATTTGATATAATTATATTGAAAAGCTATTTAGGAGTTGATTTTACTTTATAAATGAAATAAAAAGTATATTTTCTAAAGCACTTTATTTTTTATAAAAAGTATATCGTAAACAATTATAAAAAAAAGAAAAAAAAATGATTTTTTAAAATAAAGATGTTTTAATGATTATATAATTAAATATAATAATATTTAATTATTTTATTAAAAAATGGAATTTAACGATTTTAATAGTACTTTTGAAAAGGAGATTTTTGATTCTGTAAAAGAATTTTCCGCACATTTTAATCAAGTCAATCTTTATGAGAAGAATATTCTTGAAATTATTGGTATTGCTTTTTATGGTGGACGATTTATTACAAAGTCTAAATCTCAATTAAATAGTCATATTTTTGAAAAATATATTCAAGAAACAATTACATATTATGTTAATTTTTTAACAAATGAATTAACATATATTAAATTTGGTAATTTTTACTCAAATTGCGATAAAAATAAAATTAATAAAGAAATTAGTAATGAATTAAATAATTATTTAGAAAAAGAAAAAAAATCTAAAAATGATAGTACATACAAATCAATATTACATAATATTACAACTTTTGTAAAAGAAAAGTATACAAATAACAGAAATGACGAATTATATATTTCAAATCCTTTATATAAAGATTATTTTGTTATGAATTTTATTAATATTAATGCAATAAACTATGTACAATATTTGATTATTAAAGAAAATCTTGATGTTTTTTCATCATTATTTTCATACTATAAAAATAATAATATTATTACTAAAAATAATGTTATTGATATTGTTAATGATTGTATTTCACTTAAATGTGAATCATCAATTGTAATGAAAATATATGAATTTATTTGTATTGTTTATGAAGAAAATAATATTAAAGAAAATGTTTCATATTGTGATATTAGTAATTATATTCAAGATATATTAAAAAATGTTATTAAAACTCCATATTATTATGAATCAAAATATAATGAATATTTTGATAATATGTTAAATACATTATCAGAAAATATGGATAAATATATTACTAATGAACATATTAAATTATTTGAATTTATTGAAAAAATAAAAGAAAATATTGTTCAAAAAGGTATTGATTCTAAAGAAAATATTGATACTGAATATCCAAATATTTGTATTACTGAAATTGTTAATAATAAATTAAATATTAATGAATTTACTGCTAAAATGTTTTATGAATATTTTATGTGTTCAAAACCAGAAGCCCAAATGGCACTGACTCTTGATAAATGCATTGCAATAGTACAAAATATTGAAAATAAATAAAATATTGTAAATACTCAAAATATTGCAAATTAAAAAAAAATAAAATATGAATGTAAATTATTATAAATTATAAAAATAAACTTTCTATTTCTTTAAATAATTCTTCATTTTTTATATTACTATTTCTAATATGTTCATAATAATTTTTTATAAATAAAATCATAAATTCTTCATTTTCAAAATCTATTTTATTTAATAACTCATCTTTTCGCTTTTTATTTATTATAATATTATCCATTAACTCTATTATATTCTCTTCTTCTACTGACTCTTCTTTTTCTTCTTCTACTAACTCTTCTTTTTCTTCTACTAACTCTTCTTCTTCTATTAACTCTTCTTTTTCTTCTTCTATTAACTCTTCTTCTTTAAACTCTTCTTTTAAATCTTCCCCTTCTTTAAACTCTTCTTCTTTAAACTCTTCTTTTAAATCTTCTTTTAAATCTTCCCCTTCTTTAAACTCCTCTTCTTTAAACTCTTCTTTTAAATCTTCTTTTAAATCTTCCCCTTCTTTAAACTCCTCTTCTTTAAACTCTTCTTTTAAATCTTTTTTATTTTTTCTTTTTTTATACTTTTTTTCTTCTTTATTTTTTTTAGTAATTTCAATAAATTCAATTTTTTTTTTCATTAAAAAATATGCTTATCTATTTACTAATTATTTTTTATATTTATATTTTAAATTTATTATTTTGTTAAAAGATTTATTATTTTGTTAAAAGATTAATTATTTTAAAAGGGAAAGGTACGGAAAACCGTAGGTTTTCTGTTTGGGCTTAAAGGAGTTCATATATTATATATTAGAAGAGGTCTTCTCTTCTGTTGTTTATAATAAACAACTAAAGCTCTGTTAGTGAAGTGGTTATCACATTCGTCTTATAAGCGGATATCCCGAGTTCGATCCTCGGACGGAGCAAATTTAATTTCATAAAAATTATGAAATTAAATATTGTATAAAAATAGGTATAAAAATAGGTATAAAAATGAGTTCAATAAAAGAGCGTCAATTACGAAGAAAATTAATGTTTCATAAAGAACCAATGAATGAAATTCTTCAAAAATTTAAAAAAGATGAATTAGAATTTAAAAAAAAGGAAGAAGAAAAGAATAAATTAATAGAATGTAATAAATTAATTGAATATGATAAAAAAATAAAAGAAGAAGAATTAAAAGAAGATGAAATAGTGGAAAAATTTGAAATGAAAAATAAAATAAAAATTTATGTATTACATTATAAAAAGCTAATTGAACGAAAAGAGCATATAAAAAAAGAATTAAATAAACATTGTTTAAGTTATGAATTTTATGAAAAATATGATAAAGAAGAGTTAACAAAAGAAGAATTACAATTATTTGATAATAGATTAAAAGATTCTGAAAAATCTTTATTGTATAAACATATTAATGTATATAAAGATATTATTGAAAAAAATCATAATTGTGCATTATTATTTGAAGATGATGTTATATTAGATAATAATTTTAATGAAAAATTAAGTAAATATATAAATCAATTACCAGATAATTGGGATATGTTATTTATTGGAAATGGATGTAATTTACATATTCCTAAAAAAGAATTAAAAGATAATGTTTATATATACAAAAAAGAAACAAAAAATGGTTCAACACGTTGTACAGATTCATATTTAATACGTAAAAAATGTGCTGAAAAAATTATAAAAATTGTAAATTCAAATAATTTTTTTGTTAAAAAACCTGCTGATTGGTGGTTAAATGAAATATTACATAAAATAAATGCGCATGTATATTGGTGTGAACCAACTATTGTTTCACAAGGAACACAAACAAAATTATTTGAATCATCTATTAAACCACCAAATATTATAAAAAAATAATAATATTATGCACCTTGTGAAAATTGTACTAATTCATTTAATTCATATGCATTTTTCTTTCCTTCTTCTCCAATTAATTTACCAATATGTAATCGCGTAATATTATCAAAAAATCCTGTTTTAAATCCTGCATTTGTATATCGTGATGCATATTCCATTTCAAAATGCTTTACATTTTCATTATATGGTCCTAACCATTTATATACTTCACTTTCCATAATACTTGGATTTAATGAATAATGTGGCCAATATGATGCTGAATATCCTCCATTAATACGTTTCCAAAATTGTGCTTCTTCTTCAGAACCTTTTGGATAAAATTCGTGTACTATATAACGATAATTATTTGATAAATAACGTTGAAATCCTCCTTTTAAATCAATATCTCTAGGACGGATTAATTGAACATATTGGCGATTTTGAACAACTTGTTTAACTCCTTCACGATTTTCTTCAATAATTTGTATACATGGTTTAATATAATTCATTTCTACAACTGCTTGCCAATCATCTTCCATATGTAATGTATATTTATATCCAGATTTTATTACATAATCACGTATTATATTCATACTTTTACTATGACCTTTTTCTTCAGGATTTTTAAATATATATGTAAAAAATGGATACTTTTCTTTCATTAATGTTCTATCTTCTTCAGATGAATTATCGTCAACACATAACCATTCATCTATTAAATCAATATCTTTTGTACAATTTATTAAAGAATTAATAGTTTTTTCAAATAAATCAAAACGCTTACACGTTGTTACTGTAAATATAACCCCAGCTTTGCGAGGTGCTTTATTTTTAAATTCTTCACTTTCTTTTAATAATTTTGATTTTTCATATAATACATTTACTTTTTCACTATTATAAAATATATATTCATCTTTAACATATTCTATACAACGCGCTCTAAAATGATTAATTTGTTTAATTGCTTCATCTGCAATTACCATTTTACGACTTATAATACGATTACATAATATATAAGCAATGCGAAAATACTCAATTGCTTTTTCCACATCTTTAATTAAATTTTCGGCTTCGTGTATATAACATATTATTGCTTCAAATTCCAAATAATATAAATATGTATATAATGATTCATTATAATATTTGTTTGGTTTTACTATATTTTCAATAAACTCTTCATATAAAGGCGAATCATTAAATAATGTTGGAGTTCCAAAGGTTTTAAAAAAATTTTTTAATAAATCAATTCCTTTTTGATATAAACCTGCTAAACGATATTTCACCATTAATTCATATAATGGAACTAAATAATAATTATCATATTTATATGAAGTAGTATATGTTTCAATAATTTCATATTCATTATATTCACAATATTGTTGGCATTTTGCTAATTTATTATAAATTAAACTAAATTCAATTTTTGAAATATGATGTAAAGAATTTTTTTTTATAAAAATATGTATTTCATTTATTGCTTTTCCATATTTCTTTTCATTTATTAATTTTTTAATATATTCATAAAATAAATCAAAATCATATTTATATAAATGGCTTTTTGTACTATATAAAGCATCAAAAATAAGTAATTTGTTTTTATTTTCTTCTAAATATTCTTTATCTATTATTTGATAATATTCCATTCTTATAATATCACATTCTTTTAAACGTTTACTATACACATACTTTTCATACGTAGCTAAATAATCACTTTCATTTTCATATACACATATTTCACTATTTATATATGGATTATTTACTTTATCATACCATATTGCACTTTTATCTATATCACTTTTTTTTATAACACATAAAAAAATAATGTTTTTAAATTCGTCATTAAAATTACTCATTTTTATCTTTATTTATCTTTATTTATCTTTATTTATATATATTAATTTTTTTTATATTAAAATACGACATTATAAAATATATAAAAAATAAATAATAAAAAATTAATTAAAAAAATAGTAAAGAATTATTGAATATAAAGAAATTATATATATTTATATATATAAAATATAATTTTAATAAAAAATGAGTGTTAAAACAGAATTTATTAATAATGAATTAGAATCTGATAAGAATATAATAACACGATTTAAAGATTTAGATATTAAAAATCATATGACTATTAACAAACCTTTTTTAAATCCTAATAATAATGTTTATAATACACAAATCTTTTATGATAATCATTTAATGATTTTAGAAACGCCTTATTTAAAATCACCTTTTGGTGTTACATCTTATCAAAAAGGTTCAAAATTAGGTCATAGTATTACATTAATGAGTTGTGGAACATATACTGATAGTCAAGAAGTTATTACTAAATTTTTTAATGAACTTAAAAAAATAGATGAAGTTATGATTACTTTTGGTGAAAAATATAGTGAAATGCTTTTTGGAAAAGAAATGAGTAGAACTGAAATTATTCAAATATATGATTCAGGTGTACGTGGAAAATTAGATGCTAAAGGTGTTCCATATCCTGATAAAATTAGTCCAAAAGTTATTTCACATGATAGTGATAATAATATTCCTAAAATTGTAATTTTTAAAAATTCAAAAAATCCGCTTGAAATTAATAGTTGGAATGATTTAGAAAATGTTATTGAAAAAGGACGTTCACTTCGCGGTATTATTCAACCTAAAGTTTATTTTTTAAAAGATCGTTATGGAATTAGTTATGAATATCATCAAATTAAATTACCCAGTATTGTTACTGCAAATGATATTCAAGTTGGTAATTATTCTTTTTCTGATGATTAAGGTACTATGCGCACATTACTTTGTTCCGTAATACAACAACATAAAAGTGTACAAAATGCAAAAAATCCATACATTACATATATAGTACGTTTTGTTTCTTCAGAAAGATTCATATTACCCATTATTATTAAAGTAATTACTATAAAAGAAAAATCAAAAATTAATAATTTAAATATAAATGGTATTGAATCATTTATACGATTATTTAACATATTTATTTCACGAATTCTTCTTCTAATTTCATCTATATTATATGACTCATTTGTTACAATTTCTTCGTCTTCAACATATTTTTTAATTAATTTTTTGCATATTACACAAGTATGGTCTTTCCTATTTTCATTACACGTTTTTATATATTTTACATTACAATCATTACATAAATAATGTTTTCCTGAATCACATTGTAAAGTATATGTTATATCTTTTATATTATACGAAAATTCTTCAAAACATATTAAACATTGAAATTTTAATGTTTCAATATTTGATTCTATATCATTACTTAATTCTATTTCTGGTAACACTTTTGCATTCATATTTTATTTTTATATTAAAAATAAAATAATTAAAAATATGTTTATAATAAATCATTTTTTTATTTTTTATAAAAAAAAAATAATATTTTTAATATAAATATTAATATTTATTTAAAATAATATTTTAAATAAATGAATTTTATAAAAATGTGTTAATTAATGTATAATATGTTTTATTTGGTTATTAAGTTGAATTAGATAGATTAAGCATCTTCTTCCTCCTCTTCTTCAACTTCTTCCTCTTCTGCTACCTCCTCATCAGAATCTTCAACAACTTCTTCAGCATCAGCTATTTCAGCAACTTGAGTTGTTTCATCAGAATCATCAGAGAATTTAAATGTAGTAGGCATTTCCATCTTTTTAACTTCAGGAACTTTCATAAAACGAGCAGTAAATTTAATACCGGCAACATCAGTAAGAATGTAAATTCTTGGTTGAATTACCATACGAACTGCACTATTTTTAGGAACATGTGCACAAAGTTCTTCAAAAGTAGAAATTTCTACTTGACTTTTACCTTTAAGTAAACTAATTACAGGTGTTAATGTTTCACCTTTCTTTTCATCACCTTGAGTTTGGAAACCAACCTTATAGGAATCAGGATACATTTCACCTGTTTTCTTATCTTTATTTTCTTTTACAATACGATACTTTTTATAAGCTGAAGCCACAAGTTTGCGGTCTTCTTGTGTATAATTCTCCTTCATTACTGTTTGAGAATTTTCAATGAGCCAATCAACCATCTTATCATCAAGTGCTTTAAGGAATTTGAAATAGTTATTTACTACTTCTTCACTTTCACCATTTGATGCACGTTGAGTTGAATTGATGGCAAATTTACCTTCAATACCTTTTTTGTCGTCTTTGAATTGACCGACACCAAAGGTATGAGTGGTTGGGGTTTCAATCATAACACCTGTTTCACCATAGTTGAGATAAGCTACAAGCTTACCATCTTTGTTCTTTTTGGGCTTGGTAATGCTTACTTGATTAATATCAAGTTTAGCGGCGGAAATAATAGGATATTGAGTAGCAGAAGAC
>JACCDZ010814150.1_pt1 | contig 14793 bp, 12 predicted proteins | sample 7449551 | NCBI WGS metagenome assembly JACCDZ01 (sample SAMN15323452, study PRJNA562643) | freshwater metagenome | isolation source: river surface water | place: USA:Blue River Watershed | collected 2017-08-18 | reverse complement strand
CTGGCGACACAACATTTATTTACCCAGAGCACCGTGGAGCTTCAGCTAAACTGTGAACCACCTCTCATGAGGATGGCACCCTAAGGGGCACCAGATTTGACCCAAATCAACGATCCGTCAAATAACCAACACCTCAATATTACGGTTCACGCCTCTCAACACCCAACAAAGCCCTGAATTTATTATTTGACCGAGAATAGCCTAAACACCGCAAAATACGGGTATTTGAATAAGTAGTATGGACGATACGGGAAAGCACGCATAAGAATTTTTCTTCATAAAGCTTGTGAAAAATCAATCTTAGGCTATTCCTGTGATGGTCTTAGATTAAGAAGTTAGCTACTCTGAATGAGTAACCCGTGAAAATCGTCAATTTTATGGCGACAGAATCGGATCAAAAGTAAAGGAGAACACCTTCCATGCGCGTATTGACCCCACTTTGCAGTGCAATCCTGCTTGCTTCGGCCTGTAGCCAGGTTCAGGCAATGACACTTTCCGAGGCGATCCAGAGCACACTGGATAACCATCCGGAGCTCCAGGCCAGCTCGAGCAACAGACAAGTCGCCGACGAGGAAGTACGAATCGCCAAGGGTGGCTATCAACCTTCAGTCGATCTTCTGGGTGGCTATGGCTATCGCTATGAAAGAGGTCGCTATGAAGACGCCACCACCACTGACAAATCCGAAAGCACCAGCTACAGCAATGCAGAAATCCGCTTGCGGCAGATGCTGTTTGACGGATTCAACACCCCGAACGAGGTAGCCCGCACCGAAGCTGTGGTCAATTCCCGCGCCTACTTCGTACAGGCAACCGCGGAATCGCTTGCCCTTCGTACTACCGAGGTTTACCTCGATGTGCTCAAGCGCCGCGAGATGGTCGAGCTGGCGAAAAACAATCTGATGGCCCACGAACGCATCAATGACCAGATCAGCCTGCGCAGCCAGCAAGGCGTTGGCAGCAGCGCCGACCAGGATCAATCGCAAGCGCGCTTGTCACTGGCACAAAACAACTACTACACCGAGCAAGTGAATCTGGCGGATGCCGAGGCGAACTTTTTCAGCGTCACCGGGCGTAATGCAGATGAACTGGAGGCTCCAGCCTCAATCAAGGGTGAAGTCCCCACCGACCTACCAGCCGCCCGCCAGTCGGTGCTGGCCAACAATCCTTATCTGAAGTCGGCTCAGGCGGATGTTCAGGCGGCTGAAAAGCAATACGAGTCTTCAAAGTCCACGTTCTATCCGCGTTTTGACGGTGAACTGGCCGCCAACGCCGATGACAGCTCCAATCCTGACTTCGACTTCAACGGCGATGAAGGCAGCTGGCACGGCTGGCGCGCCGGCGTTTCAATGACCTACAACCTGTATAACGGCATGCGCGACAAAGCAGCCATGCAAGCGGCCTCCTACAAGGTCAATCAGGCCATGGAGATTCGCAACAATGCGCTGCGAGTAATCAACGAAGATCTCTCACTCTCCTGGAATGCGCTGGAAAACGCCCAGAAGCAGACACCTCCAGCACGCGATTATGCCGATTACAGCGCCCGCAGCAGGGAAGCCTATCAGCAGCAATTCAGTCTCGGCCAGCGTAGCTTGCTGGACTTGCTGGACAGTGAAAACGAGCTTTTCACCGCCAATCGTCGCTACACTGAGGTTCGCTACACCGAAGAGTTCTCGCGCTATCGCGTAGTCGCGGCAACCGGTGAACTGGTGAGCAAGCAGAACGTCACTCTGCCTGCCACTGCTACCGCCATCAGTGAAGTTGAAAACATGGCGCAATTGCTGCCAGAACTGAAGTAAACGCATAACGGGAGTAGTACTGATTGACCACCATGGAACGGGGCACCCCATCCAGTGACCCGCGCTCAAGTCATGATGACCCGTTGCTGGATGGATTGCTTATCCTCTGTCGGCTGCACGACTGCCCAGCCAGTCGCTCCAGCCTGACAGCAGGACTGCCAATTGCCAATCAGCGCCTCAGCGCCGATCTTTTACAGCGTGCCGCCGCACGTGCCGGCCTGCGAGGGCGCGTGCTGCGCAGACCACTGGCCAGCATCCCCCAACTCAATCTGCCGGTGCTTTTGCTGCTCAAAGACGGGCGCAGCGCCGTACTCAAACAGTGGGACAACAAACAGCGAGCCCTGATTCTGCCCTGTGAAGCCGACGGCGGTGAGCAGTGGGTGAGCCTGTCCGAACTGGATGCCGAGTACATAGGTCAAGCACTGTTCGTTCGCCCGGTTCACGACCTGGAAGCGACCCGTGATCCGCTGGTGCCGCGCGTTGAAGCATGGTTTCGTGACACCCTGAAGTTGTCGCGCTGGCTGTACACCGATGCGTTGCTGGCCAGTCTGCTGATCAATGTGCTGGGCTTGCTGGTACCGCTGTTCGTGATGCAGACCTATGACCGTGTCGTGCCCAATCAGGCCACCTCTACCCTCTGGGTGTTGGCGATTGGCTTGTTCATCGGTACTTCATTTGACCTGCTTCTGCGTGTTTTACGGGCTCACCTGCTGGACATGGCGGGCAAGAAAACCGACGTCGTTCTCTCCGCGACATTGTTTGAGCGCATTACCGGCATGTCCATGAAGGCACGACCGACCACCATTGGCGGTTTTGCCCAGAGCATCCATGACTTCCAGAGCCTGCGCGAGTTCCTGACGGCCGTCACCCTGACCAGTGTGATTGACCTGCCGTTCTCGATTCTGATGATCGTGGTCATCGGCCTGCTGGGTGGCTGGCTGGTAGTCATTCCACTGCTGGCCTTTCCCGTCACCGCGATTTTTGCGTACATCGTGCAGACTCGCCTGCGCGACACTGTGCAGCGTTCGCTGGTACTGGCCACGCAGCGTCAGGCTGTGCTGATTGAAACACTCTCAGGCCTTGAAACCCTGAAGGCCTGCAGCGCTGAAAGCGAGCGGCAGAATCTCTGGGAAAAAACCCACGGTGCGTTGAGTCGCCTGGATATCCACTCGCGCTTTCTCGCTTCACTGGCCACCAATGGCACGCTGTTTATCCAGCAAGTGGCCGGCATGGTGACCATCATTGCCGGCGTCTACATCATCATCGACGGCAACCTCAGCGTCGGCGCGCTGGTCGCCTGTTACATGCTCGGCAGCCGTGTACTGGCGCCACTGGGGCAAATTGCCGGCCTGATCACCCGTTACCAGCAAGCCCGCCTGACCATGACCAGTACCGATGCACTAATGGCCCTGCCGCAAGAGCGCCAGGCCAAACAGCGGCCATTGGAGCGCACCCAACTCAAGGGAGCGCTGGAACTGCGTCAGGTCAACTTCACCTATCCCGGCCAGAACACCCCGGCTCTGGCTAACGCCGGGATTGTCATCAAGCCGGGGGAGCATGTGGGGATCATTGGCCGCAGCGGCTCGGGCAAAAGCACCCTCGCCCGCTTACTGATGGGGTTTTATGAACCCGACTCCGGACAAATCCTGATCGACAATCTTGATCTTCGTCAGCTGGATGTCGCCGACCTGCGCCACCAGATCGGCTATGTCACCCATGATCTGCCCCTGCTCGCCGGCAGCCTGCGCGATAACCTGACTCTGGGTGCGCGTTACGTCAGCGATGCCCGAATGCTTGAAGTGTCCGACCTTACCGGTGTCAGCGAACTGGCCCGACAGCACCCGCAGGGCTTTGATCGGCCGGTCGGCGAGCGCGGCCAACTGCTTTCCGGCGGTCAACGGCAAACGGTTTTGCTGGCACGAGCGCTGATGCTCGATCCGCCGATTCTGCTGCTTGACGAACCCACCAGCTCTCTGGATAACACCAGTGAAGAAATCATCCGCGGAAAATTGCAGGCGCTGGACAAAAACAAAACCCTGATCTTGATTACCCACCGCGCGTCCATGCTCAGTCTGGTTGACCGACTGATCGTGCTGGACAGCGGCCATATTGTTGCCGACGGCCCGAAAGAGGCTGTTATCGAGGCTCTGCGCAAAGGCCGCGTCGGCCAAGCCCCGTCATAGGAACTGTGCATGCCTTTCGCTGATTCCATCCGCAATTATTTCAACAGCCTGCAGAAGCGCAAACAGGATCTCGAGTTCATGCCCGAGGTTGAAGGCGCGATGCTCGAGGACTCACCGAAACTGGCCCGTATCACTGTGTGGGCTACCTGCAGCCTGCTGATCATCGCCGTGATCTGGGCCTATCTGGCAGAGCTTGAAGAAGTGACCCGCGGCGAAGGTAAAGCGATTCCGGCAGGCAAGGTGCAGGTCATCCAGAATCTGGAAGGCGGTATCGTTTCCGAGATATTCATCCGTGAGGGGCAAATCGTCCAGAAAGGTGATGTGCTCCTGCGTCTGGATGACACCCGTTTCATGTCCAACAAGGGCGAAACCGAAGCCGACCGCATGGCCCTGGCCGCCCGCGTCGAGCGTCTGACCGCAGAAGCTGAAGGCAAACCGCTGCAAATCTCCGAAGCGATTTCCAGCGTACAGCCGCGCCTTGCCGAAGATGAAATGGCGCTGCACGAAGCGCGGCTAAGGCGGCTGAAAAGTGAACAAAGTGTGCTCGGCGAGCAATTGCGTCAGAAGCAGCAGGAACTGGCCGAGTTCAAATCCAAACAGGCGCAGTACAGCTCCAGCCTGTCGCTGATCCAGCAGGAGTTGAACATGTCCAAGCCGCTGGTTGAAAGCGGGGCCATTTCCCCGGTGGAAATCCTGCGCCTGCAGCGCAGCGCGGTGGAAATGCGCGGATCGATGGACGCTACCCGGCTGGCTATTCCGCGCGCGCAGTCGGCCATCAGCGAAATCGAACGCCGGATCGAAGAGTCGGAGCTGGCCTTCCGCTCGGACGCCTTCAAGGAGCTCAATGATGCGCGTACTGAATTACAAAAAATCACTGCCACCAGCGTGGCCATTCAGGATCGTGTAAGCCGCACCACGGTCGTTTCACCAGTGAACGGCATCATCAAGCAGATGAAGGTCAATACCATCGGCGGCGTGGTTCAGCCCGGCAGTGACCTGCTGGAAATCGTGCCGCTGGAAGACAACCTGCTGATCGAAGCCCGAATTCGACCACAGGACGTAGCCTTTCTGCACCCGGGCCAAAGCGCCATGGTCAAGTTCAGCGCTTACGACTACACCATCTACGGCGGCCTGAAAGCCAAACTGGAACTGATTGGCGCCGATACCATTACCGACGAGAAAGGCAACAGCTTCTACCTGATCCAGGTACGCACCGACAAAAGTCACCTCGGCAGCGCGGAGCATCCGTTGCTGATCATCCCGGGCATGGTGGCCACGGTCGACATCATCACCGGCAAGAAGAGCGTTCTCGATTACCTGCTCAAACCCGTGCTCAAGGCTCGCTCGGAAGCCATGCGCGAGCGCTAGCAGGTCGTTGAAAACTACCTGCGTGGGCAATCCTACGTTAAAAACGGCCTCAAAATGCTCATTTACAACACGTAAACTCCGCTTTTTCGGCCGCTTTTGCCTTGTCTTGCCTGCCTCGCCTACGTTTTCAACGGCCTGCTAGTCCAAAGGATGATTACGCTGATAGGTCGCTTCCCCCATGGCCGCTATCTGCCCCTCGATCAACGCCTCGAAGGGCCGCAGTAACGGCTGAAAAAGCCCATGCCCCTCCACTTCTTCCAGTGCCTGCACAATGGCCTCGATCGTCGACAGCGCACCCGGCATGGCAGCCTTGCGCACCCGGTAGCGGGAGGCTGATACGCTGGCCAGCGTCACCCGCGGCAGCGCTGCCAAGGCTGGATTGAGATGCAACAACTTGCGCACTTTGCGCCAGGTGCCATCGGGGACTACCAGCTGCAAGGGTTTGGCCGCTGATTCAGTGGCGAACCGACCTACCGCGACAGACTGCTCGCCCGGAAACAGCAAACAGCTGTGCCAGCGCGAATCACTGAGCAACTGCGGCAGCTCCTCGACGTATTCGGCGCAGCGCAGCTCACAATTGAGCAGACCCAATGCCGCCAGACGTGCCGTGTTCAACGCATGCCCAACCTCCTGCGGATGTTGCAGGATCAGCACCCTGGTGCGACTGGGCAATTGCGGAATCAGCGCACACAGGCAATGGGATAACGGCCTGGCACACTGCGGGCAGCGCGCTCTCATGGTCGGCTCTGCGCCACAGCCTTGCAGGCCTGCACAGATTGGTTGTTGATCATGGTTCCCATGGCTTATTGTCGCCATCTAGTGCATCGCTGACTATCCTGGCCGGCGAGTTTTAACTCCTCAAGGAACTCCCAATGACCTGGACTATCGAGCAAGTCGGCCAGCAGGATGGCCGCACCGCGATCATCACCGGCGCCAACATCGGGCTGGGCCTGAATACTGCACTGCAACTGGCGGCCAAAGGCTGCACCGTGGTACTGGCCTGCCGCAACCTCGACAAGGCCGCAACCGCCCGACAGGAGATCCTCCAACAATTTCCGCAGGCCAGGGTGGAGTGCCGGCAACTTGACCTGAGCAGCCTGCAATCGGTGCGCGAATTTGCGGCAGACTTCACTGCCAAACACCAGCGTCTGGACCTGCTGATCAATAATGCCGGCATCATGATGCCGCCCTACTCGCTCAGCGAAGACGGCTTTGAGAGTCAGCTGGCAGCCAATTATCTCGGGCACTTTGCCCTGACCGGTCTGCTGCTGCCACTGCTGGAAAAAACCCCAGGATCACGGGTGGTCAGTCTGAGTTCGCTGGCGCACAACTGGAGTGGCATGCACTTTGATGATCTGCAGTTCAGCCGCGGCTACAACAAGCGCAAAGCTTATGGACAGAGCAAGTTCGCCTGCCTGGTGTTTGCCTACGAGCTCGATCGCCGGTTGCAGAAAAGCGGCAGCAAAGTGCTCTCGGTAGCCGCTCACCCAGGTGTTTCAGCCACCAATCTGGCCCAGCATTTCCCGAAGATACTCAGCATGTTCATGCCGCTGGTAGGCCAGTCAGCCGCTGACGGCGCACTCCCGACGCTTTACGCGGCGTTGGGTAGCGACATTCAGGGCGGGGACTACTGCGGCCCGGGTTCGTTTCAGCAGATGCGCGGCGCACCGGTCAAGGTGGGATCCAATCGCGCCTCGCGCAACACCGAAACGGCCGCGCGACTCTGGGCCGTTTCAGAGGACCTGACAGGCGTCAGCTACCTGAGCTGATCAGTCATTTCATTCCCACTGAAAAGCTAAGTTGCAGACAGAGCGCAGGATGCGGTTGAGCGCAGCGATACCCATCACACAGCGCTCATAAAAAAGCCCCGATAAAACGGGGCTCTTTACTTTCTCAGGGCCACTCAGCGCCGCCGCTGCACCGACTGCTCGGTACGCACAGGTACCGGCTGCAGCCCGGGCGACTCGATCAGGCCGAAAGCCATGAGAAGGTCACGCATTGCGATTTTCAGCTTGATGATCATAGGACGAGCTCCTGAGGATTCATGCACTTGACCAGTTGAGCATAGGCCACAACCGGAGTTGAACAAACCCTTACTGCAAGGTTTCGGACAACTCCTTGCGCCGGTAAGGGAAAACATCAATCACCTTGCCGGAGCGAATCGCATCCTGCAGGCTTTGCCAGTACTTGGCCGTGAACAGCTCTCCGTGCAACTTGTTGAACAGGCGCCGCTGACCGATATCGGCAAACAGGAAGGCCGGAAACTCTTCCGGGAACACATCATTGGGGCCCACGGAATACCAGGGCTCACTGGACATTTCATCTTCGGGGTAACGCGCCTCGGGGATATTGCGGAAATTCACTTCGGTCAGGTAGCTGATTTCATCGTAATCGTAAAACACCACGCGGCCATGGCGGGTCACACCAAAGTTCTTCAGCAGCATGTCACCCGGAAAGATATTCGCCGCTGCCAGTTGCTTGATCGCCATGCCGTAATCATCCAGCGCGGAATGCACCTGCGCCGGGCTGGCGTTTTCCAGATAGATATTCAGAGGTGTCATGCGCCGCTCGGTCCAGCAGTGGCGCACCACCACCATATCGCCCTCGACCACCACCGTGGATGGCGCCACCTCCAGCAGTTCAGCCAGACATTCGGGCTCAAACTTGGACTTGGGAAAGCGGAAATCGGCAAACTCCTGGGTATCGGCCATGCGCCCTACCCGGTCCACGTGCTTGACCAGTCGGTACTTCTCCAGAACCGTGGCGCGGTCCACGTTCTTGGACGGCGAAAAACGGTCCTTGATGATCTTGAACACGGTATTGAAGCCCGGCAGCGTAAACACGCTCATGACCATGCCGCGCACACCCGGCGCCATGATGAACTTGTCGTCGACATTGGCCAGATGGTTGATCAATGAGCGGTAAAACTCCGACTTGCCATGCTTGTAGAAGCCGATCGAGGTGTATAGCTCGGCAATGTGTTTGCCCGGCAGAATACGCTTGAGAAAGCTGATGAACTCAGCGGGATAACCCACCCGCACCATGAAGTAAGAGCGTGTGAAGGAAAAGATGATCGACACCTCCGCCTCGTCGGTAATCAGCGCATCGGCCTGAATGCCCAGCCCCTCGCGGTGCAGCAAGGCAATCGCCAGCGGCCATTGCTCGTCAGGGGTGAAGATTCTGCCCACCAGATAGGCGCCCTTGTTGCGGTACAGCCGCGAGGCAAACAGCTCGATGCACAGCTCGGGGTCCTTGCACACCCAGTCAGGCAGGCTGTCACGCAACTGCTTCTCCAGATGAACCAGATCACGCTCGATATTCTCGTATCCGACTTCAAAACGGTTGTCTTCGAAAATGTCCGTCAGTGCTTTGCGCAGATCGCCGTGCGGGTGATAAATCCGGGTTTGCGGCGCCGGAGAGGACGTACGCATGGTTGGCCGCGTGGTGTGCACGAACATGTTGCCGTCGTTGATCTGGTCATGCCGAAACAGGCTGCAGAAGATCGAGTTGTACCAGGTCTCCGACAACTCATCGTCAAAGCGCGGATCAATCAGACTGATATAGGCGCTTTTGACCACCGGCCACAGATCCACATCCAGCAGCAGTTCGGCAGGAAAATGCTTGGCCAGCCGCTGATTGACCTCGGTGACCTTGAGTTCATACAGGTTGATCCGTTCGGCAGCCGCCTGTTGAATCTCCTGCCACTGCGCTTTTTCAAAACGCACACGGGCACCATTGGTGATCTGACGGAAATGCTCACGGTAATCATCAAAGCCATCGAGAATTGCTGCGGCGATCTCGGAAGCAGGCTTTTGGTTGGGCATGAAGAATCCTCGACGCAGGAGCAAAAACCCGAGCTTAGCCAGTGCTGCGCCCAAGTAAAAGACACTGAAGCAGTTTAGTCGGCATTCCAGGCCGCAGGCACCGCCACACCGTCCCCGCGGCCTTGCAAAAAGTCGCTGAGAAACTCGATGAACGCATGCACTTTGCGGGTTGCACGGCGGTGGCTGGGATACACCGCGAGAATCTGATCGCCAAAGGCATCGGGGTCCAGCTGGTACTCAGGCATCACGCGCACCAACTGACCAGCATCCAGATAGGGTTGGACACTCCATAACGGTGCAATCAGCAGCCCGACGCCCGCCAGGGCATTGGCCAGCAGGAAATCGTAATTGTCACTGAGTATCCGTGGAACCGGGTGCTCGATACGCACCCTTTCGCCTTCCCGCCAGAACGCCCAGTAGTGCCGATCCAGTGCCGGGTGCTTGTACATCAGCCAGGCATGCTCATGCAGGGACTGTTCATTGACCGCTTGCGGGTTGCTGGCGAGGTAGGCCGGACTGGCGATCAGGCCTATGCGATTGCTGCCCACCGGACGTGCAATCAAACCGGGCACATCACACTTGCCCTCATGCAGGATCAGGTCATGGCCACTTTCCAGGATCAGGTTGTCGTCATCACTCAGATCGACTTGCAGCCGCAACTGCGGATGCAACGTACAGAACTCCGCGCACACCTGCGCCAGAAATGCCGGGCCAAAGGCCAGCGCGGCGGCAATCCGCAACTCGCCATGCAGCCCATGCTGCATCTGGCGGATCTCTTCGCCGGCATCGCCCAGACAGCCCAATGCATCCCGCGCTGCCTGCACGTAGAGACGGCCGGCTTCGGTTAACTGCATTCGCCGGGTGGTGCGCTCGAACAGCCGCGACCCCAGCTCTTCCTCCAGTGCCGCAATGGCCTTGGCTACCGCCGAGGGGGTCTTGCCCATGTGCAGGGCCGCCCGACTGAAACTGCTCTGTTCAACCACACAAACCAGGGTGTTTAACGCGCCGAATTTATCCATCATTTGATCCTGAAAGGAATAGAACTTTTGCACGAACGGGTGATTACGAGCGACCTGACGACCGATTAGTCTTGCCTGAAATCATAAACAAAACAGGGATTCATCGATGAAACGGTTCTTGCCCAGCTTACTTGCAATCGCACTGACTTGTGCCTCACTGGAATCTATTGCTGCGACTGACGCAGTGTATTTCAACGGCAAAGTCTTTACAGCCAACACGGCCCAGCCACTGGCACAGGCTGTAGCGGTTGAAAACGGCAAAATCCTCGCCGTCGGCAGCGACCAGCAGATGCTCGCACTGGCCGATGGCAAGACCCAGCGCATTGATCTGGCTGGCAAAGTACTGATGCCCGGAATGATTGACAGTCACAGCCACCCGGTCATGGGCGGCGCTGCGAGTCTGCGCGCCAACCTATACGACGAAATTCTGCCGCTGAGCGAACTGCAGCAGTGGATCATCGAACAGGACAAGGCCGGCATCGCCCGCATGGGCGATATCGTGGTGATTTCCGGCACCAGCTCCGGCTACTGGGACAAAGCCAGCGAAATCGGTCAGGTGTTCAATCAGGGCACATGGGCCAAGCAGCCACTGGTGCTGGAAGGCATCGACGGCCATACCGGCTGGGCCAACAACGTCATGCTTGAGCGGGCAGGCATCAACCAGGCGCTGATCAGGACGCTGGATGAAAAGAACGCCAGTTACATCGGCCAGAATAAGGACGGCACCCCCAACGGCTACCTCTCCGAAGCTGGCTGGGACCGGGTGCGCAGCCTGCTGCCACAGGCCTCAGCCGAAGACATGCTGAACGCCGCCCGCGCCGGCGTGAGGGCCAACAACGAAGTCGGGGTCACTGCCTGGATGGACGCTGCCGCCAATGCCGGCGCGGCCGACGATGTGTTTGAACTCAAGCCCACCGCCGAAACCGTTGGCGTGTTGCCGTTGTACAAGGCGCTGGCGGACAAGGGTGAACTGTCTGCCCATGTGGCCGCGCTGATGATTGTGAACCCGCGCAGCACGCCGCAAGACCTCGAGATGGTCAAAACGGTCATGGCCCGGTTTCAGGGTGTACCCAACCTGACCACCCCGGGCATCAAGGTGTTTGCCGACGGCATCCTCGAGTTCCCCGGCCAGACAGCGGCGGTCATCGACCCCTACACCAACAGTCTCAAGCAGGGTCAGTTGCTGATCGACCCAGCCAACTTCGGCAAGCTGGTGGATGCCGCCGAGGACAATGGCTGGCTGGTACACGTGCATGCAGTGGGTGACCGCGCAGTCCGTGAAGCCCTCAACGGCATCGAGTACGCCCGCACGCAGAACCCGACCAGCGCCGCCACGCACAGCATCAGCCATCTGCAACTGGTCAATCCGAAAGAGTTTCAGCGCTTCAAGCAACTCGATGTGATTGCTTCCATGCAGCTGGCCTGGGCATTGGGCGAGGTGTACAGCATCGATCTGGTTCAGCCCTATGTCAGTGCCTTTGCCTACCGCTACCAGTATCCGGCGCAATCACTGAAGAAGGCCGGCGCCACCATCGCCGGTGCCAGCGACTGGCCGGTGTCCTCACCCAGCCCATGGCTTGCGATCTACCACGCGGTAACACGCAAGGGCCCCCTGGGTGTGCTCAATGCCAAGGAAGGTATCGACCGCGAAAGCATGTTCTACGCCTACACCATCAACGCGGCCAAGGCGCTCAACCTGCAAGACCAGATCGGCTCGCTGGAGCCGGGCAAGCAGGCTGACATGATCATCCTCGACCGTGACGTGTTCACCGTCAGCGATGACCAACTGCTGGAAACCAAAGTGCTGCAAACCCTCTTCGCCGGCAAGCCGGTGTTCACCGCCGACAACTCCAACAACAAAGAGATCTGACCATGAACGCTTTACACCGCCTTGCTCTGGCAAGCCTGATACTCGCACCCTCCGTCAGCGTTAACGCCTTTGAGCTAAACGACACACTGACCCTGAATGTTTCCCCCGCGCTGGTCAGCGATTATCGCGCTGACGGCATCTCGCAAACCCTGGGTGATCCGGCCGCGCAGCTGGATCTGATGCTCAGTCATGCCAGCGGTTTGTATGCTGGCATATGGACATCGACGGTCGACTACGGACTGGATTACGCCACCCGCCAGGAAATCGATTACTACGCCGGCTATTACTGGCAGATCAACGACAACATCAGCCTGGATACCTGGCTGACCCGCTATGAGTACCCGAAAACCAGCGCCTTCAACTCGAACGATATCCAGAGCGAACTGAACACCTATGGCGTGCTGCTCGGCGGGCGCTATTCAGACAACCTGCATGACGAGGAACTCAACGAAGAAGAATCCCTGTCATCCTGGTACCTCGGCTATCAGACATTGCTGCCGCTGGATATCGGCGTGCGTGCCACCTATGAAACGGTCGACTACAAGGACGACGTATTCTGGACCACCAATGGCAGCAGCCGTGCCGACTACAACAACTAGGAAATCAAGCTGAACAAAGAACTCTGGCATCTGGACTGGAGCCTGAGCTACATCGATACCGACCTCTCCGACACCGAGTGTGAAAGCTTCACCGGCTACCGTGACCTGTGCAGTGCGACTGTCGTAGCCGGCGTCAGCACCACGTTCTGAAGGTTGACGGCGCGCTACCGCGACCATGTAGGAGCCAGCTTGCTGTGGTCCGGCACTCCGGCGATTTGGTGCCTGAAGAGCATCGCCAGCAAGCTGGCTCCTACACAACTCGCTGTATTAACAACGCTCCACGGTTTGAAAGCCAGAATTGCATTGCTTCGTGCGCCGAGTCGGGCAATCCTTTCTGCCTGACCTATTGGAATCCTCCAGCGATGTCGCCGCGCGCCCTGCTTCAACTCACTGCCTTGGCCGCCATCTGGGGTGCCAGCTTCTTGTTCATGCGGGTGGCTGCGCCGGTGATCGGTGCCCTGCCGACCGCCTTCCTGCGCGTACTGCTGGCAGGCATCGGACTGCTGGTGTTGCTGCTGGCACTCAAGGTGCCACTGCACTTTCACGGCAAACTGCGCCAGACCATGGTGCTTGGCCTGATCAATTCGGGCATTCCCACCCTGATGTACAGCCTGGCCGCGCTGGTGCTTCCGGCCGGATATTCCTCCATCTTCAACGCCACCACACCACTGATGGGCGTGCTGATCGGCACCCTGTTCTTCGCCGAGCAAATGACCTGGGCCAAAGGGCTCGGCGTGTTGATTGGCTTGTTCGGAGTGGGTCTGCTGACCCGCACCGGCCCCTTCGAGTTCACCCCGGAGCTGCTCTGGGGTGCGCTGGCCTGCCTGACTGCCACCGCCTGTTACGGTCTGGCCGGCTATATGGCGCGGCGCTGGCTGGATCATGCTGGCGGTCTGGATAGCCGGCTGGCCTCGCTGGGCAGCATGCTGGGTGCCTGCCTGATGCTGTTGCCGTTGTTTGTCTGGTCTGTCAGCACACAGCCGCCAGCCAGCTGGGGCGGCTGGCCGGTATGGGGATCGCTGCTCGGGCTCGGACTGCTCTGCACAGCCTTTGCCTATGTGCTGTATTTCCAGCTGCTGAGTGAAATCGGCCCGCTGAAATCCATGTCCGTGACCTTCCTGATTCCACCGTTCGGGGTGTTCTGGGGAGTCTTGCTGCTCGGCGAACCGCTGTCCTGGGCTTATCTGTACGGCGGCGCACTGATTGTTCTGGCGCTGTGGCTGGTGCTGCGGCCTGCGCCTGTAAAGCCGGTGACGACGCAGAATCCGTAGCCCGGATGCAATCCGGGTTGGGTCTTGCCCCCGGATTGCATCCGGGCTACTTGCAGGTATTAACCGCAGGATGGGTTGAGCCTGCGATACCCATCGTTTTATAAACATTCATGGGCATCGCTGCTAAGCCTGCGCTATTCGCCGCAGGCCTGCTCTCCGGGCAACAAAGGCTGCTTGTCGGGCAGTTCGCGCGATAGCGCTTCGCCGAACGCCAGCTGACCGGGCTCCAGTTGCTCCGCCAGATTGTCGCGCAGGGCGATGACTTCCGGATCACCGGCACTGGCGGCGAGATTCAGCCATGCGTAAGCCTGCACCCGATCCTTGGGCAGACCCAGACCGACGACCTGCAAGGCCCCCAGCCGTGACTGCGCCGAACTGCTGCCCTGCTTGGCCGCCAGCAGCCAGCATTGCGCAGCCCGGCGGTAGCTTTTCCCGTCGTAATAACGCTGTGCCAGCACCTCGGCAGCCGGCAGCGAGCCTTGCCGCACCGCCGCACGCAACCAGCGCTCGCCGGGCTGACCGGGGGTCAGCTCACCGAATCTGAACTGCGCCGCCATCGAGCCGGCCTCGGCCGCCTGCTCCAGCAGGTACAGACCATCCTCCAAACGTCCCTGCTCAATGGCTTTAACTCCGGCCAGGTAGTCATCCGTAGCACCGGCCTGCACCAGACCACAGCAGCAAACGAGCGCGAAGGCGCAAAAGGCTCTCACTGCTGCAATTCCTGCTCGCTGAACAGATCGCTGAACAGCATGCTCGACAGGTAACGCTCGCCCGAGTCCGGCAGGATCACCACAATGGTCTTGCCCTGCATGCCCGGCTCCTGGGCAATCTTCAGCGCTGCGGCCATGGCCGCGCCACAGGAG
>JACCDZ010557468.1_pt1 | contig 14798 bp, 15 predicted proteins | sample 7449551 | NCBI WGS metagenome assembly JACCDZ01 (sample SAMN15323452, study PRJNA562643) | freshwater metagenome | isolation source: river surface water | place: USA:Blue River Watershed | collected 2017-08-18 | reverse complement strand
TTACAACTTTTTGCAGATAAAATGTTAGCTTTTAGAACAGAGTTAGAAATCATGGAAGAATTCTACGGAGAAACGAATTAAAATGGAAAAAGTAACCGCAAAAAAACACTTAGGACAACATTTCCTAAAAGATGAAAGCATCGCAAAAGATATTGCCGACACACTTTCGCTAGAAGGCTATTCTAAAATTTTGGAAATTGGCCCAGGAATGGGTGTTTTAACCAAATATTTATTGGACAAACCAACCGAAACCTTCGTAATTGAAATCGATAAAGAATCGGTGGAATATTTGGGCGTTCATTATCCAAAATTGGAAAATCATATTATTTCAAAAGACTTCTTAAAATACAATTTAAACGAAGTTTTCAATGGCGAACCTTTTGCAATCATTGGAAATTTCCCGTACAATATTTCAACACAAATTGTATTCAAAACCTTAGAAATGCGTGATCAAATTCCAGAATTTGCTGGTATGTTTCAAAAAGAAGTAGCCGAAAGAATTTGCGAGAAAAAAGGAAGTAAAACCTACGGAATTTTATCCGTTTTAGCCCAAGCTTTTTATGAAGCGGAATACTTATTTACAGTTCCGCCAGGCGTTTTTAATCCACCACCAAAAGTAGATTCTGGTGTAATGCGATTAAGAAGAAAAGCAGATTATTCGTTACCATGTGATGAAAAATTATTCTTCAATGTGGTAAAAACGGCTTTTAATCAAAGAAGAAAAACATTGCGAAACAGTTTAAAATCGTTCAATTTCTCTGATAATTTAAAAGAAGATAGTATCTTTGACCTGCGTCCGGAGCAACTTTCGGTGGAACAATTTATTGAAATTACCCAAAAAATAGCAGCCGATGGAGTTTAAAATCAGCAGAGATTTTCTATCTGAAATAGAACAACTTATAAGTGAAAACAAGTCGCAAGAATTACTTTTGCTTCTTGAAGATATTCACTTTGCTGATATTGCCGAAATCATGGAAGAACTTGATGATTACGGCGCTTCCTATATATTTAATACTTTAGATTCTGAAAAAACAGCCGAAATTCTTCTGGAATTAGATGAAGAAGTTCGTGAAAAAATCTTGCGCAATTTATCTCCAAAAGAAATTGCAGAAGAACTAGATGAATTAAGCACAGACGACGCTGCCGACATTATTGCCGAGTTACCTCAAGACAAAAAAGAGCAAGTAATTTCGGAGTTAGAAGACGTTGAACACGCCAAAGACATTGTAGACTTATTACGCTACGATGAAGATTCTGCCGGTGGTTTGATGGGAAAAGAGTTGGTAAAAGTAAACGAGAATTGGAATGTTTTAACTTGCGTTAAAGAAATGCGAGCTCAAGCAGAAAATGTTTCAAAAGTACATTCGATATATGTAGTAGATGATGAAGAACGATTAAAAGGTCGTTTATCTTTAAAGGATTTGTTGACTACCTCAACCAAAACCCCTATTAGCGAAGTTTACATCAAAAAAGTAGATTACGTAAAAGTAGATACCAAAGATGTAGAAGTAGCGCGCATCATGCAAAAGTACGACTTGGAAGCCATTCCCGTTGTGGATGAATTAGGCCGTTTGGTTGGACGAATTACCATTGATGATATTATTGACGTCATCAAAGAAGAAGCCGACAAAGATTACCAGTTAGCAGCCGGGATTTCTCAAGACGTTGAAGCGGATGATAGTGTTTTAGAATTAACAAAAGCGCGTTTGCCTTGGTTGGTTTTAGCTTTATTTGGTGGCTTTATTTCGGTACACGTTTTAGGGATTTTTGAGCCAGTGATGGATTTACATCCTGAATTGTTTTTCTTCACCCCGCTAATTGCTGCGATGGCTGGTAACGTTGGAGTTCAATCCTCAGCGATTATTGTTCAAGGTTTGGCAAACAACACTATAATAGGTCCAGTTGTGGAGCGTTTATTAAAAGAGCTTTCCTTAAGTTTACTTAACGGAATTATACTTTCTGCCATATTACTTTTAGGAAGTTACTTTTTATTAGGATACGAAATTCATGTTGGCTATACCGTTGCAATTGCATTACTTTCGGTAATTATTATGGCATCGTTAATTGGAACTTTTATCCCAATTATTCTAAACAAATATGGAATTGACCCTGCGTTAGCAACAGGCCCATTTATTACTACAAGTAATGATATCTTAGGGATTTTGACCTATTTTACTATTGCTAAGATTATTTTGGGGATATAGTATAATCACACTCATCTGGAATTGTAAAAACTTTATTAATCTGAACTACTTTGACTAAAGTTTGTTTGAAAATTATTTTATCTTCAACATTAACATCGTACTTTATTTTAATAATTCCGTTAGGTATTTTTAAAGTTTCAAGCCATTTATTATAGATTGTAATTTGGTATAAAAATGGCTTAAATTGCTCGCTATTTTTATCAATAATATAATGAGAAGTTACAATTCCCTTTCTTTTTTGATATTCTAAACTTTTATTGCTTTTAATGGAATAATGGAAATAAGTTGTGTCATTAATTGTCGTGTCTTGATATTTGACAATGTCATACTCTTTAGTCTTATATTTAAATTTATTTGAAAATCTATATACCGAATTACATTCGTTTGAAAAAGTTTCTGCCTTATAAAACATTTCTTTACCGACATTCGAGTTTACAATTAAACCTTCAAAATCAATTAATTTCAACGAAACTTTAATTGAATCCTTATCAAAGGAAACAAATGTGTGATAACTATTATCTTTTGAATTAATCAAAACTATATTCGATTTAGTCTCTTTATCCACAGAAACAGGATTGTCGTAAATCAATGCATAATCAAAATGATACTGCTTTTGTGAAAACCCTAAACTCACAACAAAGCAAATTAACAACAGAAAACAACGTTTCATAACTCTATATTTTCTTACAATTTTACAAAATTTATAAAGAGCTTCCCAACCTTTTCTATTTTATTTCACTCTATACTAAAAACACTAAAGTTTATAGAGATGAAAAAAATACTAGTATTCGCATTATTTTGTTTTTCAGCAATCATATTTGCTCAAAAACCAATCTTTACTTCCGCTAAAATTAAAGGCGCAACCGTTTATAGTAATTCCGCTGAGTTATTACAATCGGCTGCTGTTACGCTTCCTTCAGGAACAAGCGAAATTGTAATCAAAAACGTAGCGGATTATGTAAATGAAAACACAATTCAAATTGGTGCTCCAGCTAATGTTACGGTTTTATCGGTTCAGTTTACTCGAAATTTTATTTCGGAATATGAAATTGACGAAAGTAATCCTGCAATCAAAAAAGTTCGTGATAGCATTGCCATCATTGAAAAAGAAATGGGCAAAATCGCCAATGAAAAAGTGTCGTATTCCAAAACCATTGATTTATTAGATAAAAATCAAACGGTGGCTGGACAAAATTCGGGTTTGAATGTAACCGAATTAATGAAACTTGTAGATTATTATAGAGCGAAAAGAAATGAATTAAGTAATTTAATTGATGTGCTTTATGAAAAAGAAAACAAACTAAAAGATAAATTAGCCAAATTAAATTCTAAATTAGAATTGAATACCCAAAAACAAGAAAAAACCTCACAAGGAAAATTAGTTTTACAAGTTATGACTGATGTTGCAAGTTCTGTAAATTTGGACATCAATTACCTAACCAACAATGCTTCATGGTCGCCATTTTACGATTTGCGTGCGGACAATATAAACTCGCCAATCAACTTAATGTACAAAGCTAAAGTGTTGCAAAACACAGGAATAGATTGGAAAAAAGTAAAACTGACACTTTCAAGCGGTAACCCAAATCAAAATAACACAGCTCCTATTTTACAAGCTTGGTTTTTGAGATATGGTTATCCAAGAACATATGGATATGTAAATGATGATGCTAAAATGAATGAAGTAGTAGTTACTGGTTATGGCGTTAAAAAGGATGCAGCACCTCAATCATCAATATCTAACTACACAACAATCAACGAAAATCAATTAAATGTTTCTTTTGATATTGATATTCCTTATGATATTTTATCCAACGGAAAAGCACATAGTGTTGCCTTGAAAGATTTGAAATTACCAGCAACGTATAAATATTACGCTGTTCCAAAAGTGGAAAAAGAAGCCTTTTTGTTAGCTGAAATTAGCGAATATTCTAAATTCAATTTATTACCTGGTGAAGCAAATATAATCTTCGAAGGAATGTACGTTGGTAAAACGATGATTAACCCAAATCAAACTTCAGACACGTTGAATTTGAGTATGGGAAGAGACAAGAAAATTGCCATTAAACGTGAAAAAATCGCAGATAAATCGGGAACTAAATTCTTGTCTGGTTACAAAGAACAAACGTTTACGTATGATATCACCGTAAAAAACAATAAAAAAGAAGCGATTGAAATGTTGTTAAAAGATCAATATCCAATTAGCACTGATAAAGAAATTACCATCGAATTATTAGACAACGGAAAAGCCAAAGTAAACGCAGAAACCGGAATTTTAACTTGGGATGTAAAACTTGGAGCTGGAGAAACCAAAAAATTCAGAATTAGCTATAAAATCAAATATCCGAAGGATAAGTTTATAGATAATTTGTAAATCAGTGTTCAGTGTTCAGGAGTAAGTGTTCAGTATATAACTGATTACTTATAACTGAACACTGATTACTTTTTAAGGCGCTGGATTCGGAATTAATTCCTGAATTTTCTCGATTTCAGCTACAATTTCATCAGATAAAATGGTATCGAAAGCAGCAATATTTTCTTGTAATTGCTTCATAGTTGTAGCACCAATTATCGTTGAAGTCACAAACTTTTGACGATGTACAAATGCAATCGCCATCTGCGTTAACGTTAATCCGTTGGCTTCTGCTAGTTCTTTGTATAATTTGGTTGCTTTAAAACAATTTTCATTGGTATAACGAACGAAATTTCTAAACAAATCCAATCTCGAATTTTTTTGAATTCCATTCAAATGCTTGCCTGTCAAAAATCCAAAACCTAAAGGTGAATACGCTAATAACCCCACATTTTCACGCATTCCAATTTCTGACAAACCTACTTCGTACAAGCGATTTAATAAAGAAAATGGATTTTGTATCGTGGCAATTCTTGGCAAACCGTGTTTTTCGCTTTCCATTAAAAAACGCATTACACCCCACGGATTTTCATTTGAAAGTCCAATATGTTTGATTTTTCCTTCTTTAATTAATCCTTCATATACTGTTAGCACATCAAAAATATTGTCTTGCCATTTGGTATCCAATTCTTGAACGCCACGTTTCTGAAACATATTCATAACACGTTCAGGCCAATGCATTTGATATAAATCAATATAATCGGTTTGAAGATTTTTTAGACTCAATTCTACCGCTTCGTGAATGCTTTTCTTCGAAAAATCTAATGGCTGACGAATGTATTCCATCCCGCGATTTGGTCCAGCAATTTTGGTAGCTAAAACCAATTTCTCACGCTCCGAAGCTCCAATTTTCTTAATCCAAGTTCCGATGTAACGCTCGGTGCTTCCAAAGATTTGAGCGTTGCCACCAATTGGATACATTTCAGCCGTATCGATAAAATTAATTCCTTTTTCAATCGCATAATCCAATTGAGAATGCGCTTCAATTTCAGTATTTTGATTTCCAAAAGTCATCGTCCCTAGACAAATTTTGCTGACTTTTAGTTCGGTATTAGGTAGTGTTGTATAGTTCATTTCAGAATTTGAAAATTTAAAGTTCAAAGTTACAAAGTTTACACCAAAGAAAAAGGCTTGAATTTAGAACTCAAGCCTTTTTTATCAATCTTTTATGAAATGTTACAGTTCATTCAACATTTTAGAAATCTCATCTAACTTTGGAGTTAAGATGATTTCGATTCTTCTGTTTTTTGCTTTTCCTTCTGCCGTTTCATTACTCATTAAAGGCGCATATTCACCACGACCCGCTGCTGTTAAGTTTTCTTTTTTCACTTTTGCATTAGCCGATAAAATATTTACGATAGCAGTTGCACGCTTTGTAGATAAATCCCAGTTGTTTTCAACTCCACCACCTATTGAACCAGTGATTTTATCATTATCAGTATGACCTTCGATTAACACCGAAATATCTGGATTATCTCCTAAAACTTTACCAACTAAATCCACCGCTTTTTTACCTTCAGCACCTACTGTCCAACTTCCTGATTCGAAAAGTAATTTATTTTCCATAGAAACGTATACTTTTCCATCTCTTTCTGTAACTGTTAAGCCTTTACCTTCAAATGCTTTTAAAGATTTAGATAACGTTTCTTTTAGCTTTTTCATAGCCGCATCTTTATCTGCCATCATTTTTTCTAATTCGGCTAAACGTGTTGAAGAAGCTTCTAAATCTTTTTTCAATTTGTTTAAACGATCTTGTTCGGCAACTAAAGCTTTTTGTTTCGCTTCTAACTCCGCTAACAATTGTCTGTTTTTATTAATGTTAGCCTCTAAAGCATCATTGCTGTCTTTTTCTAGTGCAGCGTATGAAGCTTTTAGATTGTCTAAACTCTTTTTGGTTGCTGCATAATCTGCTGCTAATTTATCGCGCTCTGCCTTAGTCTTATCTAATTCAGTTTGCAGTTTATTTTTATCCGCTTCTAACTGATTTTTATCGGTTTTTAAAGTGGTATTTTCATCCGATAAAGCGTTGTGTTCTTTCTTTAAATCGGCATATTTGTTTTCTAAATCTTGGTAGATTTTTTTAGAAACGCATGAAGTAGTTAAACTTAAAACTACACAAGCAAGGGCAATTTTTCTAATCATTATTTTCTATTTTTGATTAATTGATTCTTATTTAATTTCTACTAAAACTGGGCAGTGGTCGGAATGTTTGGCTTCTGGCAAAATTAAGGCTCTTTGAATTTTATCTTTCAAAGGTTCGGCTGCCAAACAATAATCGATTCTCCAACCTTTATTATTATTACGAGCATTGGCTCTGTAACTCCACCAACTGTAATTGTGTGGTTCTTTATTTAAATGGCGAAAAGTATCGATAAAACCACTTTTCATGAAACCATCAAGCCAAGCACGTTCTTCTGGTAAAAAACCTGAAATTTTTGCATTTCTAATTGGGTCATGAATATCTATAGCTTCATGACAAATATTATAATCACCACAAATAACTAAGTTTGGCACTTCTTTTTTCAACTCATTTATATAGTTTTGAAAGTCGTCCATGTACATAAATTTATGTTCTAATCTATCAATATTTGTGCCAGATGGAAGGTACAAACTCATTACTGATAAACCATCAAAATCTACCCGTAAATTTCGCCCTTCAAAATCCATGTGTTGAATTCCTGTTCCGAAAACCACATTTTTGGGTTCAATTTTAGACAAAACTGCTACACCACTATATCCTTTTTTTTCAGCTGGAAAATAATATTGGTACGGATATCCCGCTGCTTCAATTTCAATTTTTGGGATTTGGTCTTCAGTTGCTTTAATTTCTTGAAGACAAATAACATCAGGATTCGCTTGTTGCAACCATTCTAAGAATCCTTTGGTAATGGCTGCACGAATACCGTTTACATTGTAAGATATAATTTTCATTTACTTTAATAGCTTTTACCAAATGTACTAAAAAGGTTTGTAAAAATAAAAGTTTGATTTTATTGATTTTATAATTCACTAACTATCAGCTTGCTAAAAAAATATAACGAAATAGGTTTTTTTATTAGCCAATGAAAAGTGCTCAAAATTCCTCAAAATTCTTATCTTTGTTTCTTGCTCAAAAAACAATACTGAATGGGTTTAGTTACTGCTAAAGAAGTTGCAAAAGCAATAAATGCTGATAAATATGGGGTTTTCGGGACTTTCACGGGCTGGTTGCTCATGAAAGTGCTCAAGATTTCTACCTTGAACAAAATTTATGATAGAAACAAACATTTGAGCGAATTGGAATTCTTAAATGCTATTTTAGATGAATTTCAAATCAAGTTTGAAATCCCAGAAGAAGATTTAAAACGTTTACCAAAAGATGGTGCTTATATTACCATTTCCAATCATCCTCTTGGTGGAATTGATGGTATTTTACTATTGAAATTAATGCTTGAAAGAGAACCTAATTTCAAAATTATCGCTAACTTTTTACTGCACCGAATCGAACCGATGAAGCCGTATATTATGCCGGTAAATCCGTTTGAAAATCATAAAGATGCTAAATCTAGTGTAGTTGGAATTAAAGAAACATTACGTCATTTAAGCGATGGTAAACCATTAGGGATGTTTCCTGCGGGAGAAGTTTCTACTTATAAAGATGGAAAGTTAGTTGTTGACAAACCATGGGAAGAAGGAGCAATCAAAGTAATTCGAAAAGCCCAAGTTCCAGTGGTTCCGATTTATTTTCATGCTAAAAATAGTAAGTTATTTTACTTCCTATCTAAGATTGATGATACGCTTAGAACTGCAAAATTACCAAGCGAATTATTAACTCAAAAAGATAGGGTAATTAAAGTTCGTATTGGGAAACCTATTTCGGTTACTGAACAAAACGAATATCAAGATATTGAAGCGTATGGTGATTTCTTACGCAAGAAAACTTATATGCTTTCGAATGCGTTTGAAGATGAAAGTAAAATTAATTTACCTAAATTAACAATTCCAAAACCGCCTAAACAAATTGCCAAACCAGCCAATCAAGACCAGATTTTAGAAGAAATGGCTTGTTTGAAAAAGGGTGATTATCGTTTGTTGCAAAGTAAAAATTATGAAGTTTACTTCGTAACGGCTGATAAAATTCCGAATATCTTGCATGAAATTGGTCGTTTGCGTGAAATTACCTTTAGAGAAGTTGGTGAAGGAACAAACGAATCATTAGACCTTGACGATTACGATAAATATTACCACCACATGTTTTTATGGGATGATGAGGCACAATGCATTGCTGGAGCTTATCGTATGGGATTGGGTGCACATATATATTCACAACACGGGATTGATGGTTTCTATTTACATGAATTGTTCCGTTTTGAACCGGAATTGTATGATATGATGAGTAAATCTATCGAAATGGGTAGAGCGTTTATCATTAAAGAATACCAACAAAAACCAATGCCGTTGTTCTTGTTATGGAAAGGAATTGTCCATACGACTTTACATTATCCTGAACATAAATATTTGATTGGTGGTGTAAGTATTAGCAATCAATTTTCTGATTTTTCAAAATCGTTAATGATTGAATTTATGAAATCGCATTATTACGATCCGTATATTGCGCAATACGTTCATCCAAAGAAAGAATACAAAGTAAAACTGAAAGACGCCGACAAAGATTTCGTATTCAACGAAACAGAAGCCGATTTGAATAAGTTTGATAAAATAATTGATGAAGTAGAACCTGGAAATTTACGTTTACCGGTTTTAATTAAAAAATACATCAAACAAAACGCAAGAGTGGTAGCTTTTAATGTGGATCCATTGTTTAACAACTCGGTTGATGGCTTAATGTACATTAAAATTGCCGATTTACCTGAAAGCACCGTAAAACCCGTTATGGAAGAATTTCAAGCGGAATTGGAAAGAAAAGAAAAAGGCTAATCGAATTGATTAGCCTTTTTCTATTTTATAATTTGAATTTTCGAATTAAAACTTATTCAATATCCTCAACCTTTTCTTTAAACTCGTCCCAAGTTTCTTTAGTTAAAATAGGTTTTGATTCTATCTTCTTCCCTTTTAAATAATTCAAAATGGTTTTAGCTCTCGCTTCTGATTCAGGATGTGTGGAAACCCAATACGTATATTTGTGCAACTCATTTTCTAAAGATAATTCATAAAGAAAATCTGCAAATGGTCTTGGGTCGATATTCGCGTTTAGCAAATATTTTACACTTTGCATGTCGGCTTCGGTTTCTAAACTTCTATCGTAAGCTGATGAGGAAAGTGTTTTTAGAATTTCACTTAAAACCGCACCATTTGAACCCGTTGTAATCGATAATAAAACCGATAGACCAATTTCTTTCGACAACTTTTTCATTACGTGATTGCCTTCAATGTGTGCAATTTCGTGACCTAAAACTCCTAATAAAGCTTGCTCGTTTTTACATTCTTTGATTAATCCTGTATACACAACCAAATGATTATCGGGCATTGCAAAAGCGTTTACTTCGTCTTTGTCAATAATGTGTACTTTTAAACTATCTCTTTCAATACCGTTTTCTTTGCAAATTGGTAATAACAAAGAATCTAAAGTTGTTACAATCGAATCATCAAGAATGATGGCTTCGGTATTTTCAATTTCGTTCCAAATAACATCTCCAAGACTTTTTTCAGTTCCTGTTTTGGCTTCTTTTACTTTAAAATGTTTCACAAAATCTATTTGCGATAACAACATCCAAACACCAAAAAATAGTGCTACTACAATTAATCCTTTACTTAATACTTTACTCATGATTCAATATTTTTATTTACAGGAATTCGTGAATCTTCGATTTCATTTGTTCTGCAAATTAAATTTGTAACATCTCCAAAAAAGAAAAATTCGGTGTGTTGCCCTTTTCTTACTTTTGTTGCAATAATTAACGTAGAGAAAAACTCAATTAAGTTAAAAACCACAAGGGTAATGATGTAGGCAAAGTAATAATTCGTTGCCGTTTCATCATAAAACAAAATAGAAACCGTCCACCAAAAACCGGCGCTGTTAAAGAAAAACAATCCCAATTGAGAAACCAAAGCTTGTGTACAATGCCATTTTACAAATGCTGTACTTTTTCGATTCCCTAAATAAAAAAACACACTTGCCATTAGGTTTAAAATAGGCAATGGCAAACCTCCAATTACCGCTACTAATGACATCAAATAACTATTCGATGCACGTTCTAGTTCTGAATCGTGAGGTTGATAATTAAATTTTGCTGTTGTAATCATAGATTTTTTTTAATGTTCCAAATCCAATTAGCAATTACCAGAACGAAAAATACTATTGCGACTTTTCGTTTCCTGAGAATCGTTTCAATTTTTGAATAAGCGGTGTAAAATGTTTCCTTTTTCTGAATAAAGTCATAGCTAATCCAAACGGGAGCTATAATCATAATTAGTCCAACAATTATACCAAAAGGATTAATGAAAATTGCGGAAAGAAAATTTCCATGCGAAAGTTGCATTACAGAACGCGTTGTTCCACAAGAAGGACAAGGAACAGTGGTTACTTTTTTAAACAAACAAACGGTGAATTCTTGACTTTGAATTTCGTGTTCGTGTTGCAACGAAAAAAGCAACCAACTATACCCTATAAAACAAGCAAATAAGATAAATAAATAAAGCTTGTTTTTATGCATTATTACATTAATGCTCTATTAAACATTTCCATATTTTTTTCACGAGTTGCACCCATAATTAAGAACCAATCTACAATTTTCCATACGATTAAACCTCCACATGTTAAAAGTTTACCAACTCCCATTCCTGTATCACCAATATAAAAACGATCAACTCCTAATTCACCTAAAAAAATTGATAAAAGCAATGCGGTAGTGGGTTCTTTGAATTGTAAAAATTGTAAACTTGGCCATTTATCATCATCTAATTGTAATAAACGTTCTCTAATTGCATTTAATTGATAACCTTCGAAATATTTGGCGTTCGCCATCATGAACATGTCTACTTTTTGTGCTTCCATTGTAAAATTGTTTGTTTTAGTTGTCTCCTACTCATAAGGCTTTTCGGATGCGCCGTAAAATGCTAATATAAAAATATTTTCTTTATTAGTCGAACACTTGTTAAAAAGTTACAATCAAATTAAAACAACATTTTTATCTTATTCACTATCGTCTGAGCTAACTTTTGATGACTTTCAAAGGTCCATCCTGCAATATGAGGTGTTAGCAAGACATTTTCTGCATGCAATAAATATTCAAAAGCGGCTGGTTTTTCACCTTCAAATAAGGTTTCGAAAGATAGTTTTTCATATTCCAAAACATCTAAACCGGCGCCTAAAATTTTTCCAGATTTTAAAGCTTGAACTAAATCTTCTGTTACAACTGAATTTCCTCTTGCCGTATTTATAAACCAAAACGGTTTTTTGAATTGATTAATAAAATCAGCATTTATCATTTTATCGGTTTCGGGTGTCCAAGGTGTGTGCAAACTTAAAACATCGGCTCTTTCTTGAAGTTCTTCTAGTGAAACTTGAGTGGCATTGGCATCTCCTTTATTGGGTAAAATATCATAACACAAAACGGTGACATCAAATCCTCGGAGTTTCTTGGCGAATGATTTTCCCATGTTGCCATATCCAATGATTCCGACCGTTTTGCCTTCTAATTCATGTCCACGATTGGCTTCTCGTTTCCACTGACCTGATTTTACTTCGTTATTGGCTTTGTTCAAGTTGTTAAAAAGCGACAATATCATTCCGATAGCGTGTTCGCCAACGGCATTGGCATTTCCTTCTGGAGCAGCAATTAAATGTATTCCTTTCGCAATAGCGTAATCACAATTGATACTTTCTAAACCAGCTCCAACTCGGGCAATGAATTGTAAATTTGTAGCTTTATCTAAAAAGGTTTTGTCAATTTTAAAACGACTTCTAATGACAATTCCGTGGTAGTTTTCAATTTTAGCTTCTATTTCTTGTTTGGAAGACGTAAAATCAGCTTCGTTTTGAAAACCAGCCTGTTCTAATTGTTCCCAAAGTAATGGATGATTGCTATCGATATGAAGAATTTTTATGTTGGCTAAATTCATTTGTTCGTATTATAATGTAAAAGTACAAAATTTGGATTCAAAAAAAATGAGGTCATTTAGACCTCATTTTTTTTTAATTTAACCAAGCTTCAGGATTTAATGTGGTGGTATTTTGTAACACCAAGAATTTAATTACTGCCTTTCCTGAAGAATCAGTATGAATTTTTCCTATATTTTGTTTAATATTTACTTTTTGTCCTTTTGAAACACTTACTGAAGATAAATTTAAATAAACGGTAATAAAATCTCCGTGTTTTATATAAACCGCTTTGTTATTAGCTGAAATAACTTGTACTTGTAGAACTTCGCCAGCAAAAACAGCTCTTGCAGAAGATCCAGGTTCTGTTGAAATTTCAACACCACTATTGTGAATCGTTAAATTTTTATGCACTGGGTGAGGTTGATCGCCGTGGGGTAGTGAAATAAATCCTTTTTCAACTGGCCACGGAAGTTTGCCTTTATTTGCTTTAAAATTATTAGACTCTATTTTTCCTTCCGCAGTTAAAACAAATTTAGATGCTGCAGTCGTTCCTGTTTTAGGAGCAGTCGTTCCTGATTTTTCAGCATTTCTTTTATTAGCAGCAGCGATTTCTGCAGCAATAATTTGCTTTATTTTTCTATCAATATCTTTTGCTTCTTTTTGTTTTTTATCAATTTCAGCAGCTAATTTTTTCTTATCTTTTTGAATTAGTTTTACTAACCGTTCTTGTTCTTGTTTTTCTTTCTCTAATTCTTGTTTTTCTTTTTCGGTTTGTACTAAAACCACTTCTTTTTCCTTTTTACTTTCAGACAAACGCTTTTCTGCTTGTGTTAATTTGCTTTGTTTTTCTTTAATTTCTTCCCCTTGCATTTTTCTAAATCCTGCATATTGTTTCATGTACTGAATACGTTTGTATGCTTGAAGAAAATTTTCAGCGGAAAGGATAAACATAATTCTACTTTGCTCATTTCTACTCTTATATGATTTTACAATCATTTTTTCGTAGTCTTCTTTTAAGACTTTCAATTCTCTATTTAACTTATTCATTTCTAACTGAGTTAAATAGATTTCATCACTTAAAATACGAGTTTGTTTTGCAGTTGTATTTAAAAGTTTTTGTCTTAGTTGAATTAACTGCTTTTGCTGATTAATTTGTGTTAAAACCGATTTTTCTTTCTTTTTTTCAGCTTCTAAGCGTGATTTATTTTCTGAAATTTCTTTCAAAATTTGTGCTTTACGCTCTTCTAATTTCTGCTGTTCTGAAGGTTGAGCAAAACATAGGCTAGTAATGAAAAAGAAAAATACGATTTTAAGAAATTGATTCATGCAAGATAGATTTTTACAAAGGTAGTTTTTTTACGTGAATAAAAAATTAATTGATTTCAATTGCGGTATAACCCCTTGGAATTGAATATGGATAACTCAAATTTTCATTAAATGTTGTGTTCTTAAATTCAATATCAATAGTTATTTTATCTTTTTGTTCTGCTTTTATTTTAATTTCATTTGGTAAAAACATTCCTTGCTCTTCTTTATAAGATGGATAACGAATTTCTAGATTTCGGTTTTTACTCGCTTGAGTGATTATTTCTTTTTTTATTAGATAATTTGCTCCTTCAAAATAAAATTCTTTAGAAATATCATCTTTTGTAGGCAACGACAATTTGAACATTTTTTCCACCACTTCAGAAATCCATCTATCTTTTGTTAAATCGTCTATTGCTTTTCCAAGAAATAAATTCTGAACTTTATTAAAGTTTAAATCGGTTCCTAACCAATTGCTTAACATACTGAAATCGCCTTCAAAATAGGTGTTATTTATTTTTTCATAATAGCTCACTTTAGAAGGAGTAATCAAGGCCTTAGCCATAGGAATTCCTAAGAACTTTATATTAATCCAAATGATTTCGTCTTTTTTAATGCGAATATCTGCATTCATAGAATGTGACTGCTTTTCATCCTCATATTTAGCGTTGGTTCTTATATTCAAAGTTTTAAAATCATGCGTATTTTGATAATGACCATTGATAACTTTAGTTACCTCTGTATTATCGTTTGCAGCTGCTGTAGCAACCGCTTGCTTTGATTTACATCCGATTAAAAAAACGATTAAAAAGGCTGATAGTATTGACTTCATTTA
>JACCDZ011519526.1_pt1 | contig 14801 bp, 17 predicted proteins | sample 7449551 | NCBI WGS metagenome assembly JACCDZ01 (sample SAMN15323452, study PRJNA562643) | freshwater metagenome | isolation source: river surface water | place: USA:Blue River Watershed | collected 2017-08-18 | reverse complement strand
TTTGATTATTTAACCAAAAATATTCGCTCGGCATATCCTAGCGTTCCCCATGCTTTTGAGATCAGTTATGTATTTGGTAGTTATGGCTTGATCCCTCAAGCGACCAAAGCTATAGAAGCTTCGGGGAGCCGTTGCGCTCATCTAGAGGCGGCAATTGCTGAAAACAAGAAAGGTATTTGGCCGATGTATTTTTATCCAAGCACCAATAAAAATGATCCGCAGGATATTGCGATATCTGAGAAAATGGCAGCGAGTTGGGCGCAATTTGCAAGGACTGGCAATCCAAATGTTGATCGGCAAACGAGTTGGCCCATCTATAACTTAAGGGATGATGTCATGAGAAACTTCTCTGCGAATTTAGAGACAATCACAGGTATGCTGAAGGATCGAGTGGATTATCAGTTACTTCATCTAAAAAAACTGTACACGCCCGAGTAAATACTAAGTAATAAAAATCGTTCTATGCGCTGAATTTGAAAAAGCAACTAAGGCTTTTATGGGCCTTCGCTGTTTAAATTTAATTCATCATTGATATGCCATCTAAAGCGCATAGGAGGTGAAGACACCATTCGGCTGTGGTCGGTTCCGCCCCGGGCCACCATCTGAAACTAAAAAACCCCTGCGTTCGCGCTGGGGTTTTTGCTTTTGTGGGCTTGTAACTGGATGTTTCGAATTGATTGATAGTGCTTTTAACCATACGATTGACTATACTGTTAGCAATGCTAAACAGGAATTCATCATGAGCACAATCTCAGCCAATGACCTCAAAACTAAAGGTGTGAAAGCAATCGAGGAAGCACTCGCTACGCAACCTGAAGTTGCTGTTTCCGTTCGCGGTCAAGTTAAGTACATCGTGATGAGCGAAGAACAATACCAGTATCTTCGCGAATGCGAAATTGAAGCCGCACTTGCTGAATCTAAAGCCGATCTCGACGCTGGTCGCTATGTAAAAGAAACGGTTGCCCAACACATTCGTCGTATTAACAAGCTGAACGCAAAGTTGGCCGCATGACCTGGCAGTTAATTTATACAGAGCAGTACAACCGCAAAGCCGCAAAATTCATAAAGCAACACCCAGAAGCACTAGTTCAGTACACCAAGACCCTTGAACTGTTAACAGTAAACCCACACCACCCATCGCTGAGGTTGCACGCACTTAAGGGAAAACTGACTGGGTTGCACAGCGTCTCTATTAATCTGAAGTACAGAATTACTCTTGAACTCATCATTACTGAGAGTGAGATTATTCCAATCAATGTTGGGGATCACGACGAGGTTTACTAATTTGGTAAGCAGGATATGAAATTCTCAGACCCTGGTCGATTCCGCCCCGTGCCACCGTCTGAAACTAAAAAACCTCCGCGTTCGCGCTGGGTTTTTGGCTTTTGTGGACTTAAAACCGAATGTTTCTGACAATGTCTGGTTAGTACCCAACTCAATTTAAACGTCTAACATTTAGCTATACCAAAGATGATGTAGAGTTGTGGTCTTGTCGGGAGAGCTTACGTAGCTTTCAATTCAAGCAGATATATATTGCAAACGTGTGGTGATCGTTCATAAAAATTAATTCAAATTGGAAAATGCAAACCATGAAAAAAGATGCCGCTACTCGCAGAGACCCAGTAACAAAGGTAATTGCTGGGTACTCGAATTCTGAATTTCAGGCAATGATTGACAATTTTAGATATGAAACCATGCTGGTAGGCGGTGATGTGTCTTTATTTGCCAATACTAGACTTGCATCGTTTCTGCACACTACGATCGTTTCACCACGTAAGGCATACGTTCCTATCCCTTCTGAGCCAAATCCCGAGGTCGGTAAAGTCGAAGCGGAAACGGCTTATGGCAAATTGTCGCTCGATGATTATGTAACGAGCCCCAAGAGCTTTATTCAAGCATTCATCGTCGCACATCAAGGCAAGGTAGTTTACGAACGCTATCCTGGTATGAAGCCAACAGATAGTCATTTATGGGCATCGACAGCAAAGCCTATTGCAGGGTTGCTAATAGAGCAGTTGGTTGACGAAGGTAAGATTGATCTTAACAATACGTATAGTAAGTATGTCCCTGACTTTATTGATACTGCATGGGCAAATATTAAGATTATTGATCTCTTCAATATGGCATCTGGTCTGAATATCGTCGAAGATGACGACACGAGAAGTGACCCGACATCTTTGACGACACGCCTCTTCCGCTCAGAGTTTGGCTTTCCTGATCCAGTAACAAATAAGCTAGAGTCGACGCGTTACATCATGAAGTTAGCCACCAAAATAACTGAGCCGGGCAAGCGCTTTGACTACAGCTCAATGATTACGCAATCGCTTGTTATCCTTGTCGAAGAGGTATTGAATAAACGCTTTTCAGATGCGGTAGATGAAAGGGTATTTTCACACATGTCCTTGGATGGAGATATGCAGATCCATCAATCCGGCGGGGACCACCTTGAAGGCATTCATGGATTGGTCTCGAGCCGTCTACGCAATCTAATGCACTTTGGAATGCTTTTCACACCGAGTTGGAATAAGGTTTCTGAGAAGAAAGTGGTTTCTGATGCCGCTCTAAGCCGGATTCGTAGGGAGTTACCTAGCCATGAGGTTTATATGGGTGGCTCTGATGGTCCTCGATTTATGGCTGCTTTGAATGACTATGTGATTAGCAATAATCGTCAGTGGGATGATATTTTCCCTGATGGTGATATGTTCAAGCTTGGCTTCATGGGTCAAGGTTTGTACGTATCGCCCGACCGCGATTTAGTCATTTCTTACTTTTCCACCAATCCTGATACGAATCCTGGCCAAGGTTATATGAGACCAATCGCAAAGTCTGGTTTGTTTGATTTGTGATGTATGGTGCTTAAGGTCAGCCCGATGCGTCAACAACATTGTTCCATTAATCAGGAAATATTATGTGCACCAGTTTTTTATTAAAGAGCAATGACGGTGGGGCGGTATACGGCCGTTCAATGGAATTTGGGATGCCCCTCAACTCCCAACTAATGATTAGTCCAAGAGGTTATAGGTATCAAGGCATAGGTGTTGATGGAAAGGCTGGAACAGGTTTGAATTGGACCTCTAAATATGCCGTTGCTGGAATGAATGTTTTTGGTCTTCCAACTCTTGTCGACGGCATGAATGAAAAGGGTTTGGTTGGTGGGTTGCTCAATGCGCCTTTCACTGCTCAATATCAAAATGTTCCTCAAGCCGACTCAGCAAATAGTATTAGCTCGAGTCAAATGCTTCTGTTCGCCTTAACGAACTTCGCAACCGTTGATGAAGTGAAGGCTGGCTTTAAGAAGATTTTTGTCAATCGCTCCACCGTTGTTGAATATAAAAATCAAACTGCTCCGGTGCGCGTTCCACTTCATGATGCTCAAGGGAATAGCATTGTGATTGAGTACATCAAAGGTGAATTAGTCATCACGGATAATCCAACGCATGTCTGCACAAACGATCCTGTGTTGAGCGAGCAATTCAATAATATTGGTCAATATACCAATCTGACGAACATTGAACAAAACCCGATGGTGATCAATGGCACCACTTATCAATCCCCTAGTTCAGGCAACGGTATGCGTGGTTTACCAGGCGACTACCTGAGTCCGAGTCGTTTTATTCGGGCATTGTTTCTCTCGAAATCTGTCCCCACTAAATACAGCACTGAGCAGATGGTCAATGCAGCATGGCACATTACGGGTAGCTTTGATATCCCGCCGGGAGCAATCACTCTGACCGCAGACAATCCCTATGGCGGTGGCGTAGATGGTATTGAGATTAGTGAATGGATTATTGTTGCTGACGCTAAAAACATGATCTACAACATCAAAATGTTTGAAACGACAAATGTCTATGCATTTGATCTCAAGAAAATAGATGTCAATGCAGAAAGGCTGATCTACATGAAGTTAGATCAGCCTCAATCTCCGATACTTCTTAATTAGAAATTTTGACTTTGCACTACTCAAAACCACCTTCGGGTGGTTTTTTGTTGATCAACAACCTTTGGACACGCGTATTACTTTTTAGTAATAAAGATGGCATGAATCTTCTCGGAGCTCACTGCGTTACACAAGCTGCAATAAATCATATACGGCATGATAATTAGCCAAAACACCATCCAAATCGCCAGTATGTGCATCCAATCGCCACCACCAAAACTACGCATCGCATCAAAAAAACCTTGATGATTGAATAGCCCCTCAATCCCGGCAAAGATATATCTTAGAAATAAGGCGATCATCGTGTCTATGGTTGTGCGACGAATGATCATCCAGAAAAGAGAGGATCCCTCCTTCACTTTAAGTGGTGCAATCTGTTGCCCGGCAATGATGAACTTAGCCAAAATCCCCGCTAGAAAAATCGAGTAGGCATACGTCACATGGGGCCGATCTCCAGCGTGCAACACCACCTCATTGTAAAAATTCAAGGTACAAAACCAAATTGCAAAATAAAGCGTTAGGATCAATGTTTTTTTAAACAAAGCAAAAAATTTTGCGGGGTGTGCTTTTTCCATTTTTTAATCCGATTTCATTATGATTTGGCTGGCATTTCTTTAATGACTTCTAGTAGCAACTCATTTATGCCGCCCCACATAATTTGAATGCCAATAGCAAGCAGAATAAAGGCAAACAGGCGCATCAACACATTCGTACCATTCTCACCAAGAACTCGCTTAATTCTTGAGGCCTCACGGTATGCAACATAAATACTCAACGTGACTGCACATATACCCAACAACGCGCCCACGATGGCCGAGAACTCGGTGGAAATATCAAAGCCTGTTGACTTTTTGTTATTCACAACAAGCGCAATCATTGTCGCAAGTGAACCTGGGCCAACCGTCAATGGAAGAGTGAGGGGGTAAAACACACTTTTCATGGCCGTCGAGTCATTGATATCTGAGGTATCTCCATCCCTCTTGGACGATTTGGAAGATCCGTCATTCAAAATATTCCATCCCATGACTGAGACGACAAGGCCACCTGCAACCTTAAGGACAGGTAAAGAGATTCCGAAAAAAAGCAGTAACTGAGGACCGACTAGCATTGCCACGATCAGCATCACGAAACTGTTGGTACTGATACTTTTCGCTAATTTTTTTCTAACCTCTACAGAACAATCCTGTGTGAGTTTTAAAAAAATAGGCGCCCCGCCTAGTGGATTGATGACGGGGAATAATGTCGCAAAAACGATGACAAAGACAGAAAGTGACTCATGGACGAATTGCACAAATATTATCCTTAATCTTTTTTGATAATAACCTATCCTTTTTAAGTGTTTTTCCTATAGCGATACCGCTATTTTGTTTGTTTATTGAGCATCTCCAGCTAGGTCCATCCTCAGAAACTTAGCTTTTGTTCGTATCGACTTTATCTCACCATGCGTCCCGTCAAGTTCCATCAACGCACCGCAGCCACTCAGTTCCCCCTGGTGCCAGACAGACCAAAATGTAACTTCCGATTTTTGCAAACTATCGTTGGGCAAAGCATGAACACTTTCAATCGGTGAATTACTCAACATCTCAGAATTAAACTCCTTATAATTTTGTGCGGACTTAACAAACTTAATCAAAAAGGTTGATGAATGCCGAACTCACTAATGATCAGAGCGGTCAACGAATCAGATTACGCACAGTGGCTACCATTATGGGAAGGCTACAATGCGTTCTACGGTCGGCAAGGCGAAACGGCACTCGACTTAAAGATTACACAAACAACTTGGGCGCGTTTCTTTAATGAGCACGAGCCAGTAAATGCTTTTGTAGCTGAGCAAAGTGGCCAACTAGTTGGCCTCGTTCATTTCATTTTTCATCGCAGCACATCACGAATTGATGATGTCTGCTACTTACAAGATCTTTATGTCGATACGGATGTGCGCTGCTCTGGGATTGGGCGCAAATTAATAACCGCCGTTTATGATGCCGCGTCAAAGGCTGGGTCTACACGAGTCTATTGGCAAACACAGGTTTCCAACATCCCGGGCCGAGCTCTTTATGACAAGGTCGCTAAACATCTAGGCTTCATTGTGTATTCTCAGGAACTATAGTTTTATTTATATTAATCATCCCCAAGGTCTGCTTGATCTCGCCGCGAACCACTAAAAATCACTATTCATTTGAGACTGCGCCATGATCCACGACCCACTTCTTGATCTTCAATTTCACCGTGATGTTAGTCTCTCTCCTGCCCAAATCTGGGAGGGCTTAACTAATCCAACTATTTTAATGAAGTGGTTTTGTCCGAGGCCGTGGAAAGTTGTTGAGTGCGAAATCGACCTTACGCCTGGTGGCATCTTTCGAACAGTAATGCAATCACCCGAAGGTGAAAGAATGCCCGACAACAAATGGTGTTTTTTAGCAATCGAGCCGCAACGACGACTGGTTTGGACCAACGAATTTGGCCCCGGTTTTAGGCCAAAGCCGCAACCTAAAGATGAAAATCTTGGATTCTTCTTTGTGGTTGACCTAAGGCTCTCGCCGCTGATCAGCGGTGGAACATCGTATTCCGCTAATGTGATGCATCAGAGTGAAGCAACTAAACAGACGCATAATGACATGGGCTTCCAGCATGGCTGGTGCGCGGCACTTGATCAATTAGTTGAGTTAACCAACTAGATTTATTTGATTGGCACTGACCAGTGCGGGTTAGTTCCACTTTCCTCAGCCCCTACCGCTTCCGACCGGAGCCACCTTCAAAACTAAATAACCCCCGCGTTCGCGCTCGCGTTATTCAGTTTTGGGGGCTCTGCATTAAAAAAATTGGTACACTAAATTTATTGCCAAAATGACCATCAACATTGAGTAGATAAAATGAGACTGTTTCAACGTGCACTGCTGGCCTTTTCTTTTTTAATAGTGGCTGTCAATTCAAATGCGCAGCTCGCAGTGCTTGATGGCAATTGGTACAGCACGCAATGGAAGTACGGCTATGTATTAAAGGACGGGGTGGGAATGGCCACCAGTACAAACAGCCCGAACTTTCAGGTTGGACAAAATATCATCCAATTGACTGCCACATCGCCCAACACCTTTACAGGCCAACAGGTCTACACAGACGGCAAGTTTTACAAAGTGAATGCCAAGCTTCAGGCCGATGGCCGTTTGTACTTTGAAGGTGAAAAGAACGCAAAATGGGTAATGGATCGTATAGGTGCTGCACCCCAGGCAAGTGTGCCGCCTAGTCAATCAACTCAACCAACCACATCTGCTGCTGCCTCGGCCCCCACCTCACCTTCGTTTGATTGTCGGAAGGCAACCACTGCGGTTGAAAAGCTGATCTGTAGTAATGCTGAGTTAAGCAAACTTGATGTAAGCCTAGCCGAGACGTACACAGAGGCTGTATCGAAAGATCGCTCTATCAGAGACGATCAACGAAACTGGCATATAGAGCGAAATAACTGCGCTGATGTCGATTGCTTAAAGAGCGCCTACGAAGATCGCATAAGCGAATTAACTAACTTTATTGTGCGGCATGACAGAGCTGCACTCAATCAGCCGCAATCAAGCGTCAATACCTCCAACGAAGTCAATGATGAGTATTCAGTAAGCCTTGGTATATGCGCTGGTGCACTAGCGATTTCAAATCCCTCAGACACATATACCCAAAAGGTTTGGGCAAAAATAAGCAACGAAGTCGAGCGACATGACTCGTTATTTAAAGCAGCCTGCGGATCGAATCCGCAACCCGGTCCTGCGCTTGCGGCTTGCTTTGAATCACTTCCGCGTGCGACGCGAATTTTTTTTAATGCAAGAGGAATGGCTGCAAATGAGATGCGCTCATCTCAACCCCTGTCTTTTATGAAAAACAATATGCAGGGAAATAGCCCAACTGTTCACGGAATCGTAAAAATGGCGCACTGTCCGTCAGCCATGTAATACGTTCTACTCTCCGTAGACATATTGAACACTGACCCAGTGCCCTAACCAAATAGACGAATCATCGGATCACCAGTGTTGACTATTAGTAAGCCCCCGCTTCCTACACATTTTGTGTGCGCACTAAAGGAATTACATGAGATCTTTAAAGCACCTATGGATTGTCTTGGCCGCCCTTGCTCTACCAATCAACGTATCCGCACAAGTACAAGATTGCGATCGACTAGCGGCATCTCCTTTAGATCCACAAAAGCAATCACCCGGTTTGGGTTACAGCCAGTTAAATGCAAGTCTGGCGGTCCCTGCCTGCAAGAGGGCGACAGAAGAAAGCCCACAGACAGCGCGCCTATGGTTCCAGTATGGTCGAGCTTTAGAGAAAGCCAATAGGTTGCCGGATGCGATTTATGCATATCAGGAAGCCGTCAAGCTGAAGTCTGGCGCCGCACACAACAATATCGGGGAGCTCTACCGAGACGGCAAAGGGTTTCAAAAGGACTTGAATAAGGCGGAAGAATACTTCGTGCTTGCGGCTAGTTTGAATTCGCCAGAAGGCAAGAGCAACTTGTTGGCACTCCAGGCTCAACTAAAGAAAGTAGCTGGCAGTGCGATTCCTAAAGAACTCGTTGGTAGCTGGGCTGGCAAAGGATCAGTTTGCCTGAAAACATTAGATAAAAAGTCTCTCAGCAAGTGGTACGGAATGGTCTTTACAAATAATGAACTAAAGAAAGGCCGTGTTAGTGATTACGAGATCGGTCCAGATCTTTGCACGCCACAAAAGGTAACTGGTCAATTTCCAAGTTACACCATTGCATTTGACTGCAAGCCCGGAGACGACGGCCCCTACACTACAATTGAGAAGTTCACGATCGTAGGCGATCAACTAAGCATTGATCTGAACGGCATCACCGTATGGAAACGCTGCCCTAACTAAACGAGCAAACAAACTATGTCATTAAGCAAACGCCTAGTCTTTCTTTTATCTCTTTGCTGTGTTTCTCAAATCGCATTTGCTGGGGATACTGGATTAACCAAACAGTATTCCGTCTGCATGGACAAGTCGGATGGGGTGACTAGCAACATGATTGATTGCATCGTGGCCGAGACAAACCGCCAAGACGGTCGCCTGAACAAAGTGTACAAAGCATTCATGGCAGAACTCTCTCCAGAACGAAGGAAGCAACTCCAAACCGCTCAGCGCGCATGGATCACCTACCGCGATGCAAACTGTAACTTCTATTTTGATCCGGACGGCGGAACAATAGCCAGAGTGAATTCAAATAGCTGTTTCATGTCAGAGACCGCAACTCGAGCTAAGGAGCTCGAAACTCTATCTGGCATTTCACCAACATCAGCATCAGAGCAGTCAACACCGCCATCAGGACAAGCACAGGCTCCCGCCGCAAGAACTCTATCACCAGCAGAACGTTTGGCCATGCAATTGGGTCCAAATAAAACTGCCGGGTGTCTGAGTGTTTCAGGAAAATTTATTGGCCTTCTTTCGGGTGGTGCTCCGGGATCAGAGCTAGCGGCCGCTCGAAATTTGTACATACGCTACACCGAGGTATTCTTGGGCATATCTAAACTGCAAGATAAAAGTCAGTTTGATGCGCAAATGAATGGCTTTAGAGAAAGCGTTAAACAAGCGTCTCCACAAAATTTGAAAGACTACTTCGAAAGCAACTGTTCACAACCAGAAGTCAACCAACTCGTTCAGAGTGGTTGGAAGTAATTTTCGGAGAATCACATGACTAGGCCCGTTGCTACTACAGGGGCACCACCCCTTGCAGCCTTGCCACTTGATTCTTTTGCTATTGCCGATCCAAAAGCAGAGGCACTTCAGGTGTTGGCTAAATGGATTCAAGCTTTTAATGCTTCAGACATTGAGGGAATAGTTAGTCTTTACGCTCCCGATGCATTGTTCATTGGAACTGGCAGTAAAGAAGTTGGATCAAACCCAGAATACTTCCGAAAGTATTTTCAAAGTCTCAAAAGAGATATGCCAAGAGGCGCGAAGTTAGAGAGCTACTCAACCATGGAGCTCTCGAGTACGGTAGTACTAATTAGTGGAATGGACACAGTCAGCGGTACGAAAGACGGAGCAACCTTTTACCGCCCAGGTAGGACATCATTCGTCTTAGCTAAGCGTGAGGAAAAATGGCAGATCGTTCAATTCCATCGATCAGCGGTGCCTGATTAAGAACAACATATGAATATCAACAGTGATTACAGTCAAAGAGTCGTGATGAATCACCATGACCTACCCTGGATCCCTAGCCCGGAATCAGGCGTTGAGCGACGAATGTTCGAGCGCATTGGTGACGAGGTAGCGAAGGCGACTTCAATCGTCCGATATCAACCCGGATCTAAATTTCAAAGTCATACCCATGAATATGGTGAAGAGATATTCGTTTTAGATGGTGTATTTAGTGATGAAGCGGGAGACTATCCTGCTGGCACTTACATCATGAACCCTCCTGGCTCGTCTCACGCACCACGTAGCGAAACAGGCTGCACTCTTTTTGTAAAGCTGCGGCATCTAGGTGCAGACCAAGTTCATAGAGAAGTACTAAACACCGCAACAGCAAATTGGTATCAAGGCATGGTCCCAGGCCTCACTGTGATGCCGCTCATGCAGCAGGGTACTGGATCGACTTTAGTTCGGTGGGCACCTCAAACATATTTCAATCCACACAAACATTATGGTGGCGAAGAGATATTTGTCGTTGACGGCGTGTTTGAAGACGAGCACGGGCGCTACCCTGCGGGATCATGGATCAGAAGTCCTCACATGAGTATGCACCAACCATTCAGCGAAGAGGGCTGTACCATCTTCGTTAAGACTGGACACCTACTAGTCTGATTGAGAAACCTGATCGTAGCGGCCGTAACAAGCGAACTAGACGTAACAGCACTAAATAATGAGCTTGGTGGCCAACTCTCTGATACGTTGATCTAGGTAATAGCCGCCGTATTCTGTGTAATGCAGAAACATCCTCTTGCAATGGCTACATTCAAGAACATCTGAGCGGTTATAAGGATAGTGCTGGATTGCAATCGGCGCTTCTTCGGACCAAAGATTAGTTCCGTCTGGGTGATACTCATCCCAGCATTCCTCTGCCCCCTCTGTCTTCAGCGTCCCCACAACTTGCCATTTACTTAGATCGAAATACCCTGGTACCGATATCCATCCAGGACAAGACAAACTTGAGCATACTGGGCAACCCTTAACTGCCTTTGAGGTCTTAGCAAGGCCTAGCAACTGCTCTCTGTCTAATTTTCTTATCACTTCAGCAAACTCTCTAATGAGCTAGGGATGCACCATGAAGGCGATAAAGATCTGCGCTCGCACTCAAAAATCAAAGTATTGATTTACGCACAAAAATTCTATCGTAGCCATTGACCATACGCTGGTCGAACTCAACATACCCTAGATGTGCGTAGACGGCCTGTTGCGTCACTAGCGAATGGTAATCATCCAGCATGGGGCCGGGCTGCTTTCCGACACGAGGGATGTAATGAATGAACGCCTGACAGACGCAGTCCGTCACAGCAGCGACATCACTATTAACGGCGAGACGGATTTTCGTTGTCACGACAGCTGAAGGTTAAAGAGCCAACCAACCATTTTCCATCGGCAGTATGGCACCATTCATCTGCCCACCAGCTGACGTGCACAAAAAGAGAGCAAGCTCTGCGAGGTGTTTGGCCGGAATTAACTTTCCGCCTGGTTGCTTGCCTTGCAAAAACTCCGCAGTCGCAAGATCCCAATCGATATTTTTTTCGTGCATCAAGGCACGGATTCTGCTCTCGATATTTGGAGTGAGTACAGACCCAGGACACAGAGCATTACAGGTAATGTTTTGACCCACAACCTCTGCGGCAATCGCACGCGTCAGACCAATTAGAGCGCTTTTCGTCGTGACATAGTCAATGCGATTTGGGGTGCCTCGTTGACCGTACACTGAAGTCATGTTGATCACGCGTCCCCAGCCCGACTTACGCATACCAGGCAAAAACGCTTTCACGAAATGAAATGGTGCACTGAGATTGACCGCGAGAGCCTGATCCCAACGGTCGGTAGGAAATGTCTCAATCGCTGAAAAATGCCGAGTCACAGCATTGTTGACCAGAATATCAATACCACCGAACTGCTCAAGGGCTGTCGTAACAATCTGGTCAATTTCTTGGGGATTTTGTAAGTCTTTTTGAAGATACAGCGCGGTTACACCGAACGATCGAATAGTAGCGAGATGCTCAGCTACGGCGCTCGGATCTTCAAGTCCATGCAGCACGACATGACAACCCGCTGATGCGAGCTCCTGTGCAATGGCTAAACCAATGCCACCGCTCGAACCCGTAACCAGTGCCGCCTTACCTTTGAGCATGCTCAACTCCTGAAACAAACAAAACAACCAATATTTATTGCGCAGTCATGCCCGATCTTTTAACAAGATCCTTAGATGCAGTCAGGTCTCGCTGGATTTGATCAGCAAACTCCTTTGACGTGCTTGGTGAAGCGTTGAGCCCCAACCCATCCAATCGCTCTTTGACCGCGGGGTCATTTAAAGCGGTGACGAGATCCTTATTGAGTTCCTCCACAATCTTTGCAGGGGTACCAGCAGGCACAGCATAGCCATACCACTCCGGCATTTTTCCTAGATCAGGAAACCCTGCCTGCGAGGCGGTCGGCGTGTCAGGCAGTACCGATACACCATCAGGTCCGAACATCACTAGGCCAACAAGCTTACCCGCACGCACATGAGGTGCGACTGACGTGGGATTTGCGACAAACAAACCAATATGTCCGGCCAACACGTCCACGATACCAGGACCAGCGCCCTTGTAGGCAACGTGCATCATATCGACGCCTGTCACCGCTTTGAACATCTCGCCAGTCAGCTGGGGACCAGAAGCACTGGAGCCGTAGGACAACTTACCAGGCTGCGTTTTTGCTAATGCGATAAATTCCTTTAGGTTTTTAACATTCAAGTTAGGATTCGCCACCAACACAAACGGTTGCTGCGTCCCGCGCGTGATCGGGATGAAGTCCTTGATTGGATCAAAGCCTGTATCTTTATAAATGTGCGGATTCACGGTAAACGCACCTTGATGCGCAAGCACGATCGTATAGCCATCCGCTGGAGCTTTTGCTGCATAAGCAGTTCCAATGTTCCCTTGAGCACCTGCACGATTTTCAACAATGACTTGTTGTTTCCAGAGTTGCGTTAACTTTTCGGCAAGAATTCGTGACACGGCATCTGTTCCACCACCAGGTGGAAACGGCACAACAATCTTGACTGGCTTCGTAGGATTAAAAGCTGAGTCTGCCCAAGCAGGCACAGAAACACCCAAGCACATCACAAATAAAGCTAATATTTTTTTCATTATTATCTCCTTAGGGAATTGTTTTTTTACTTTATAGAGTAATTACGAGAAATACGCGACAACCAATTGCTAAATCAAGAATTCGATTCTGGAATTTGCCAGCCTGCCAGCTGCTCACTTAGACGCGCCACCTCAGTGTGATCAACATTCGGGCCTAATACTCCCTTGGCTCCAGACCATAAGTCTAAGCATAAATTACCAAAAGGTGCGGGCACGCCAAGATTTCTTGCAAGACCCATCGCAATAGCGATGTCTTTGACCATCATATGCAAGGGAAAACCAGAATCAAACTTGCGTGAGAGCACATATTGTTTAAATTTTTTCTGAGTGCTGTTATTCATCCCAGTTGAACTATTCAGCACATCAACCATAACGGTTGGATCTAATCCAAATTTTGAACCAATGATCAGTGCTTCGATTCCGATCAGATAGCCCGCGCATGAAACTAAATTATTGAGCGCCTTCATCGCATGCCCCGAGCCTAGCGGACCGGTTCGTGTAACCGTCCCCATCAGTGACAGTAGCGGCTCCGCCCGGTCAACCACGGCAGCTTCGCCACCCGTCATGATCGTAAGCGTGCCATTTTGCGCCCGAGGAACGGCACCAGAAACCGGCGCATCAATGAATCGAATATTCAAAGTCTCCAATCTCTGACCCATCGACAAGGTCATGTTCGGCTGCCCAGAGGTCATGTCGATAATCATCGCCTTCTTTTTTAAACGACTGACTAAACCATTTTCCCCGAACAGCACGTCCTCAACTACGCCACTATTAGGCAAAATCATCACAACATAGTCTGCGCCTGAGCCGATCTGCTCCAAAGATAACGTCGTGTGCTTGCCATGTTGAGCGCTAAAGGCTTCGACGCGCTGGGGGTTACTGTCAAACACGCGCACGGTGTGTCCTCCAGCAAGCAAGCGCTGAGCCATAGGCCCACCCATTGCCCCCACACCGATGAAATGAACTACGGACGATGCTTTCATTTCTAATTCCTACATAGCCAAGGTCTTTCGATTATCAGTCATTTGTCTATCCGCATAGAAGGCCAAAAGGTTGCTAGACCGCGATATGAGCGCACGCAAGGACGAGCACCAAGCACATGCAAAGACGATTATAAAAAGCCAGTTTAAAGTACCAACGGCCTACATTTGTTAAACTTTTCTATACGCCACCCATCAAAGGAACAAAACGTGAAGTCATTTGCGCAGTGCTTAGTACTAGCATTTTCTTGTTTTGCTTTTGGTGGCACAGTCGCCGCGCCTCCGATGGCACCTTTTTATGAGTCAGTCATGCAAATGACTCCGGCAGGCAAACTCGGCCAGATTATTAAAAAAGAGCAAATTCCGACGTCACTCAAAGGCGCACAAGCGTGGAAAATTGCTTACATTTCCTCCGACGTGGGTGAGCGCAAAACAATTGCGACGGCGTTGGTGATCGCTCCTGTTGGTCCAGCTCCAAAAGAGGGCAGGCCTATTTTGGCTTGGGCTCATGGCACCACAGGTTCGGCTCAAAACTGCGGCCCATCCCAAGTCATCGATCCGACT
>JACCDZ010887148.1_pt1 | contig 14803 bp, 11 predicted proteins | sample 7449551 | NCBI WGS metagenome assembly JACCDZ01 (sample SAMN15323452, study PRJNA562643) | freshwater metagenome | isolation source: river surface water | place: USA:Blue River Watershed | collected 2017-08-18 | reverse complement strand
TTTTATTTGGGAAACCAGGTGCAGGAAAAGGAACTCAAGCCGAATTTTTAAAAGGGAAATACAATTTGACCCACCTCTCTACAGGAGATATTTTTAGATTTAATATTAAGAATGAAACGGAATTAGGTAAGTTAGCCAAAACCTATATGGACAAAGGGGACTTAGTACCGGATGAGGTAACGATTCAAATGTTGCAATCAGAAGTAGATAATAATCCTGATTCTGCTGGTTTTTTATTTGATGGTTTTCCTAGAACATTAGCACAGGCAGGAGCTTTGGATCGCTTTTTAGAATCAAAAGAACAACAAATTACAGCTACTGTAGCTTTAGAAGCAGACGATGAAATCTTGGTGCAACGTTTGTTAGAAAGAGGGAAAACGTCAGGAAGACCTGATGATCAAGATGAAGAAAAAATCAGAAATCGCTACCAAGAGTACAATGAAAAAACAGCACCTTTAATGGGTTATTACAAAGAACAAGGGAAGTTTTATGCTGTTGACGGAATTGGTTCTATCGCAGATATAACAGAACGCTTGAGTACTGTAATCGATAATTTGTAATCAAAAACAGTTCAAAACATCAGTTAAATAATTTTTTTAGCTTGATTTTTCAACCATAATAAAATAAAATTGGAACTACTTATTATATTTTTATTAATTCTACTAAATGGCGTCTTTTCTATGTCGGAAATTGCGTTAATTTCTTCACGAAAAAGTAGGTTAGAAACTGCTGCTAAAAAAGGAAGTAAAACGGCTAAAACCGCACTTGATTTAGCTAATTCTCCCAATAAATTTCTCTCGGCGGTACAAATAGGAATCACTCTTATTGGAATATTGACTGGTATCTATAGTGGAGATAAAATTACTGAAGATGTGGAATTATTTGTTAGTGGATTTGCCACTATGCAGCCTTACGCACATTCAATTGCAGTAGGAATAGTTGTAGTGATTTTGACATTTTTCTCATTGGTTTTAGGTGAATTACTTCCAAAACGTATTGGTTTAAATCATCCAGAATCTATAGCTAAAGCAATAGCAATGCCAATGAAATTTGTTTCAATTGTAATGGCTCCATTTATCTGGTTGTTGACTAGTTCTACCGATTTTTTACTGGATATTTTACAAATTAAGCCTACTGCTGACGGTAAAGTCACTGAAGAAGAAATCAAGGCAATTATTAAAGAAGGTACGGAGGTAGGAGAGGTTCAAGAAATTGAGCAAGATATAGTGGAACGAGTATTCCACATTGGAGACAGAAAAGTAAATTCGTTAATGACGCATCGTAGTTCAATGGTGTATTTGTCACTTGATGATACGGTAGAAGAAATTAAATCCAAAGTATTAGATGAATTGCATTCGGTTTACCCTGTGTGCGAAGAAAATCTAGATGAAGTGGTTGGGGTTGTGTATTTAAAAGATTTGTTTGCCAATTTTGAGAAGGGTAATTTTCAACTGAAATCAATTGCTAAAGAGCCAGCTTATTTTATTGAGCATACTTCAGCCTACAAGGCGTTAGAAAATTTTAAAAAATCTAAAATTCATTATGCTTTCGTCACTGATGAGTACGGAGTTTTTCAGGGAATAATTACATTAAACGATATCTTAGAAGCACTTGTTGGTGATGCCTCGGATTTTGATGATGATGAGTATAAATTAATTGCTAATGAAGATGGTTCTTGGTTAGTAGATGGACAGTATTCGTTACATGACTTCTTGACGTATTTCGATATGGATGAATTGACTACGGACTATGAAGTAACCACTGTAAGTGGATTTATTATAACCGAACTTGGTGCGATTCCTAAAGAAGGAGATAAACTGATTTGGAATAAATTAGAGTTTGAAGCTCAAAAAATGGATGGGGTTATTATTGATAAGGTATTAATAACTACATTAAAGGAGTAATTACTCAAAAGATTGTACTTGATAACAATACTTATATTGTTACTAAAAAAAAAGAAAAAATGACAGAAGGGAACTTCGTAGATTACGTTAAAATATTTGTTTCTTCAGGAAAAGGAGGAAAAGGGTCAACGCATTTACATCGAGAAAAATTTATTGAAAAAGGCGGGCCTGATGGAGGAGATGGTGGTCGTGGCGGACACGTGTATTTAGTTGGAAATAAAGGATTATGGACCTTGTTTCATTTAAAATTTGCACGTCACGTCAAAGCTGGACATGGTGGAGATGGTGGTGGCGACCGAAGTACTGGAGCTGATGGTGATGATAAATACATTGAAGTACCATTAGGAACAGTGGTTAAAGACAAAGAAACCGGAGAAGTATTATTTGAAATTACAGAAGACGGAGAAAAAAGAGTCTTAGCTCAAGGAGGTAAAGGAGGGCTAGGGAACTGGCACTTTAGAAGTTCGACTAATCAAACACCACGTTATGCACAACCTGGATTGCTAGGTGTAGAAATGGACGTAATTCTAGAATTAAAAGTCTTGGCTGATGTAGGTTTGGTTGGGTTTCCCAATGCTGGAAAATCTACTTTACTATCCGTTTTAACTTCTGCTAAGCCAAAAATTGCTGATTACCCGTTTACGACTTTAAAACCGAATCTTGGAATTGTAGCCTACAGGGATTTTCAATCGTTTGTAATTGCTGATATTCCTGGTATTATTGAAGGTGCAGCTGAGGGAAAAGGTTTAGGCCATTATTTCTTAAGGCATATTGAGCGTAACTCTACCTTATTGTTTTTGGTACCCGTGGACACACCAGACATTAAAGCAGAATATGATATTTTGGTTAACGAATTGACCAAATACAATCCGGAAATGTTAGATAAAGAGCGTTTGTTAGTCATTTCAAAGATTGATATGCTAGATGATGAATTGAAAGCAGAACTAAAGACAGAGTTGGATGTTGCTTTTAAAGATGTTCCGTATATGTTCATCTCTTCTGTGGCACAACAAGGTTTGACAGAATTAAAAGATAAATTGTGGACTATGTTGAATGACTAAGTTTTATCTTATTTAAAATACAAATCCGTTTCAATTGAAACGGATTTTTTTATAAAAACCTTTTCAGTTTGAGTGAAAAGCAAGTATAAATTTCCTTATTTTTGAAATATGAATCGAGTGGTATTTCTTTTATTGTTTATTCCAAGTATGCTTTTATCTCAAACTAATTTTGAAAAAGGAGTTCAATTATTGGGTTCTGGAAAAACTGAGTTAGCGCGAATAGCGTTTGAGAGTGTGATCAAAGAAAATCCATTACATAGTAAGTCGTTAGAGTATTTGGGTGATATTGCAGGGCAAAACAAGAATTGGGACAAAGCGATTTTATATTACAAAAAGATAAAGATAATTCAGCCCAATAATGCCGATTACCAGTACAAGTATGGTGGCGCTTTAGGGATGAAAGCTAAGACCGTGAATAAATTCAAAGCCTTAGGAATGATTGATGAAATTAAATCCTCCTTTGAAAAGGCTGCAGCTTTAGATCCTAAGCATACTGAATCACGATGGGCATTAGTAATGTTGTATTTGGAATTGCCGGGCATTATTGGCGGTAGCGAAACAAAAGCAACGGCTTATTCAAATGAACTAATGCGATTGTCACCCTTGGATGGGTATCTGTCAAAAGGATATATTGATGAATATTTTGGTCGAAATAAAAAAGCGGAGTTGAATTATACTAAGGCTTTGGAGTTGACCAATTCTAAAGTAGCTTTTCAGAAATTATACAATTTGTATTTAAATAGAATGAAAAATTCGGATAAAGCACAACAGTTAAAAGAACAATTTGAGAAATAAGCCTCCCCAACCCCTCCAAAGGAGGGGCTTAAAAATGAGGTAAATAAATAAACTTAAGATGATTGATACAAATAATACTAAAAGTATTCCCCCTTCGGGGGTTAGGGGGCTACATTTTATAGCCATTGGCGGAAGCGCGATGCATAATTTAGCTTTAGCGCTACACAACAAAGGATATCAAGTTACAGGTAGTGACGATGCTATTTTTGAACCTTCAAAATCACGATTGGAAAAGAAAGGAATTCTACCTACTGAAATGGGTTGGTTTCCAGAAAAAATAACAACTGATATTGAAGCTGTAATTCTGGGGATGCATGCTAAGGCAGACAATCCTGAGTTGTTGAAAGCACAGGAATTAGGATTGAAAATTTATTCGTATCCTGAATTCTTATACGAACAGTCCAAAAACAAAACCCGAGTGGTTATTGGTGGTTCTCACGGAAAGACTACTATTACTTCGATGATTTTACATGTTATGCATTATCACAATATCGCGGTCGATTATATGGTAGGTGCTCAATTGGAAGGATTTGACACCATGGTACATCTTACCGAAGAAAATGATTTTATGGTTTTGGAAGGAGATGAATATTTGTCTTCGCCAATAGATAGACGACCTAAATTTCATTTGTATCAACCTAATATTGCCTTGATTTCCGGAATTGCTTGGGATCATATTAATGTGTTTCCAACCTATGATAACTATGTAGAGCAATTTGAAATTTTCATTGATAAAATTACGGATGGCGGAATTCTTGTATACAATGAAGACGATGCTGAGGTGAAACGCGTTTCAGAAGCCGCTACGAATCCAATTCGTAAATTAGCATATAGTACGCCAGCGTATTCGGTAAGTGATGGAGTAACACTTTTGGAAACTCCTGAAGGACCAATGCCTATTGAAGTTTTTGGTGCACATAATCTAAACAATTTGGCCGGTGCCAAATGGATTTGTCAAAATATGGGTGTAGACGAAGCTGATTTTTATGAAGCCATTGCCAGTTTCAAAGGAGCTTCCAAACGTTTGGAAAAAATTGCCGAAGGAAAGGGAAGAGTTGCATATAAAGATTTCGCACATTCACCAAGTAAGGTAGCCGCTACAACCAAAGCTGTAAAAGAACAATATCCTAATCGTACTTTGGTAGCTTGTTTAGAATTGCACACCTATAGCAGTTTGAATGCTGAGTTTTTAAAAGAATACGAAGGTGCCTTAGAATATGCCGATGAAGCGGTTGTTTTTTATTCGCCAGATGCGGTGAAAATAAAACAATTGGAAGAAGTGACGTATCAGCAAATTGCTAAAGCGTTTAATCGAGAAGATTTGATTATTTATACCAATCCTGCCGAATTTAAACAGTATTTATTCAATCGAAATTTAGATAATTCCGCATTATTATTGATGAGTTCTGGAAATTACGGTGGTTTAAACTTTGATGAAGTAAAACAATTAATAGAATAAGATAAACCCAAATTAATTACCCATGGAAAACGCCCCCTTTCCCATTAGTAGTTGGTCCGAAGATGATAAACCTCGGGAGAAACTCATGCTTAAAGGCAAAAATGCCTTGAGCGATGCTGAATTGATTGCTATTTTAATTGGTTCTGGAAGCAGAAACGAAACAGCAGTTGATTTAAGCAAACGTATTTTAGCAAATGTTTCTCATAATTTGAATGCTTTAGGGAAACAGAGTCTCTCACAACTGATGCAATTCAAAGGAATTGGAGAAGCAAAAGCAATTACTATTGTTGCTGCATTAGAGTTAGGTAGGAGACGAAGAGCAGAAGAGTCTGTTGAATTGCTTAAAATTACATCAAGTAAAATTATTTTTGAGTTAATGCAACCGATTATTGGCGAATTACCTCACGAGGAATTTTGGATAGTATATCTGAATAATTCCAACAAGGTGATTTCCAAAACACAATTGAGTAAAGGTGGAATTACTGGAACAGTAGTAGATGTGCGTTTGGTTTTTAAAGTAGCATTGGAAATGGGAGCCACTTCCTTAGTTTTGTGTCACAATCATCCTTCTGGGAGTTTGAAACCCAGTGAGGCTGATAAGCAAATTACTCAAAAGTTAAAACGCGCAGGGGAGAGTTTAGAAATAGCTATTTTAGACCATGTAATAGTGACTGAGACGGGTTATTTCAGTTTTGTAGATCAAGGAATTTTGTAAAAATGGGAATGAAAAATAATACTATACAGCACGTTTTTTTTGATTTGGATCACACACTTTGGGATTTTGACAAAAATTCTGAAATGGCATTTGCCACTATTTTTAAACAAGACCATCCTGAAATAGCAATAGCTGATTTTATAGAGAAATACGCTCCGATTAATCAGGCGTGTTGGAAGTTGTATCAGTACGACAAAATCACACATGAAGAATTGCGTTACAAAAGGCTTAAGGATTCTTTTGACGCTTTAAATTATACCATTTCAGACGCAGCGATCCATCAAATGGCGGAGGATTATATTACTTTTTTACCAGACAATAATCATTTGTTTGAAGGAGCCATAGAAATATTAGAGTACCTGAATGGTAAATACCAATTGCATATTATTACTAACGGATTTGCCAATGTTCAGTATAAAAAAATAGCCAATTCAAAGATTGATACGTATTTTAAAACGATTACCAATTCTGAGATGGCTGGAGTTAAGAAACCCAATCCTATTATATTCCAACATGCTTTGGACTTAGCTCAAGCCCAAAAAGAGAATAGTATTATGATTGGCGACTGTCTCGAAGCGGATGTACAAGGCGCACTTGATTTTGGTATGGATGCTTTGTTTTTTAATTCAAGTAGTGAAATCACACCTGAAGGAATTATTGAAATTAACCATTTATTAGAACTTAAAAACTATTTATAATTATGAAAAAATTAGTATTTGTATTCATTTTGATTACATCATTTAGCTTTGCTCAAAGCGTTAATAACTACAAAGCAGTTATTGTGCCTTTGAAATTCGATTTTATTCGTACGAATAACCAATACCGTCTTTGTACAATATCAAAAGTAAATTTAATCAATGCTGGGTTCGCGGTTTTTTATGCAAATGAAATTCTTCCAAAAGAATACTCGGATCGTTGTGATTTATTGTACTATGATATCGTGAAAGAAAATGCTTTTTTAGCCACCAAATTTCACATTGAATTAAAAGATTGCAGCGGAAACTTAGTTTATAAATCGGAAACAGGTTACACCAAAGAAAAAGATACAGAGTTGGCATATTCTGATGCTTTAACCAAGGCTTTTGTATCGGTTAATAATTTGCACTATAAATTTGAAAAATTAGTTGTTACTACTCCTGTAGTTGAACTAAAAAACGAAGTTGTTCCAGTTGTTGCATCTGTAGTTTCAACTGCTATAATTGAAAAATCAGATTCAAATTTGATGTATGCTCAAGCAACTGCCAATGGGTATCAGTTAGTAGATGCAAGTCCGAAAGTGGTATATAAATTGTATGCTACCTCTCGCTCTGATTTGTTTATCGCAATGAAAGGAAATAACCAAGGGATTTTGATTCAAAAAGAGAATCAATGGTTTTTTGAGTACTATGAAAACGAAAAATTAGTTTCAGAAAAAGTAGCGGTAAAGTTCTAGTAACCGTATTTTTCTTTCCATCTGTTTTTTAGGAATTCTCTAGTTGAGTTTTCTCGAGTATTATTTCCAGGCTCGTATATTGGAGTTCCTGTAATATTTTCGGGTAAAAATTCTTGTTCGGCAAAATTATTAGTATAATCATGCGAATATTTATACTCTTCGCCATATCCTAATTCCTTCATCAATGGAGTAGGCGCATTACGTAAATGAATTGGAACAGAAAGATCACCTGTTTGTTTTACGATTTGTTGCGCCTTGCCTATGGCTTGATAGGATGCGTTACTTTTGGGTGAAGTCGCTAAATACACAGCACATTGGCTCAGAATAATTCGGCTTTCAGGATAGCCAATAGTGGCGACCGCTTGAAAGGTATTGTTTGCCATTATAAAGGCAGTAGGATTGGCATTGCCTATATCTTCGCTGGAAAGAATAAGCATGCGTCTCGCAATGAATTTTACATCTTCACCGCCTTCAATCATTCGGGCAAGCCAATAGACGGCTCCGTTGGGATCGCTCCCACGGATGGATTTGATAAAGGCCGAAACGATATCGTAATGCTGTTCTCCGGTTTTATCGTACAAAACGGTGTTTTGCTGCACTAATTCGAGTACGCGATCGTTAGTAATTAAAATTTCAGCTTCATTGGAGGCGTTTACGACCAATTCGAAAAGATTTAATAGTTTGCGACCATCACCGCCAGAAAGTCGTATTAGTGCTTCTGTTTCGGCTAAATTTATTTTTTTTTCTTTTAAAATACTGTCTTTTTCTATTGCGCGATGAAGTAATGCCTCTAAGTCTCCTTTATTAAAAGGATTCAAAGTGTATACTTGACAGCGCGATAATAATGCTGGAATAACTTCAAAACTTGGGTTTTCAGTTGTAGCGCCAATAAGTGTAATCCAACCTTTTTCTACAGCCGCTAACAAGGAATCTTGTTGTGATTTGCTAAAACGATGAATTTCATCGATAAACAAAATAGGATTTTTTGAAGTGAAAAGTCCGCCACTTTGTTTGGCTTTTTCAATAACATCCCGAATATCTTTCACTCCAGAATTAATTGCGCTTAGAGTGTAAAAAGGGCGTTTGGATTCTTGCGAAATAATTTGAGACAAAGTAGTTTTACCAGTACCAGGAGGTCCCCATAGAATCAAAGAAGGAATGATTCCTTTGGCAATTTGTTGCGTTAGCGAACCATTTGGTCCAACAAGGTGTAGTTGACTAATATAGTCTTCTAGTTGTTGTGGGCGAATGCGTTCTGCTAAAGGAGCTTCCATTTTGTATGAGTTTATTTGTTGATTCGTTTATTTGTTTATGAGGGTAACTGAATAGTACGAAGCAACTTTTACAAATAGTTTTATTACCGCTGATTCACAGATTTTTTTTAATTTCCTTATATCTTTAACTTCTTTGTCTTACCGCTTCATATAGAAAGGCGCCACAGGCTACTGAAACATTCAAAGAACCGATTGTTCCAAACATAGGTAGTTTGGCTTTCTCATCTACAATTTTTAACACTGATGGATTGATTCCTCTATCTTCAGATCCCATGATGATGGCTACTGGTTCGTTTAATGCGATATCGTAAATGTTTTGTTCCGTTTTCTCGGTAGCAGCTACTGTTTTGATACCTGATCCTTGAAGGTAAAAGATGGCGTCTTTAATGTGTTCTACTTTACAAATAGGCACATTGAAAACAGCTCCAGCAGAAGTTTTTACGGTATCTCCATTTACAGGTGCAGATCCTGCTTTTTGTACAATGATTCCATTGACACCAGTACATTCGGCCGTTCTAATAATCGCGCCAAAATTACGTGCATCAGATATTTGGTCTAGAATTAAGAAGAGTGGTTGTTTTCCGGATTCCATTGTTGATTCAACTAAATGTTCCAATTCCATAAAACCAATAGGAGAGATGCTTGCTACAGCTCCTTGGTGATTGTTAGGAGTTAATCGGTTTAGTTTTTCTACTGGCACGTAGGAAAAATTAATATTGGCACGTTTCATTACCTTCATTAAATCCTTCATCAGTTCGCCTGCAATTTCTTTTTGAATAAAGACTTTGTCAACTGCAGTTCCTGCTTGTATGGCCTCAATAATGGCGCGTATTCCGAATATTATATTTTCTTTTTCCATGGCGCAAAGATACAAAAAAAAACCACCAGCCAAAGGCTGATGGTTTCTTATCAATTATTTGAGAAAAATTAGAATTTATCCCAGAAAATTTTAGTTGTTTGAGTATCTCCACCCATTGCAGTTTTAGCTGCATCATAGTTAGATTTATTCAATGTAGGCTCGTTCAATGGATAAGTGTAACGAGTTGGTAAAGGTAAACCTGAATTAGCTGCAGTGTTAAATGCTGGAGCATCATATTTTCTTTTTACAGACCATCCTTCGAAACCTCTATTGTACATAGCTAACCAAAATTGGAAGCCGATTTTTTCTCTCCAAGTTCCTGTAGCAGTTGCATAAGCGACATCAGTTCTTGCTAAGTAAGTTGCAATGTCTGCAGAGGCAACACCCCAATCAGTCATGTTAGCTTCGATAGCTGCAGTATAATGTGCAGTAGCAGTTCCACCTACAGCATAACCTCTTTCAGCAGCTTCAGCTAATAAAAATCTAACTTCAGAATAGTCTAACAAAACACCTCTGAATGTTGGTTCATGAATTGCAGTACCTATATGTGAATATGTAGCGAAGTTGCTTACTGCACCGTAAGTTGCACCTGAGTAAACATTTGCACCTAAGTTATTATCAAAATAATAAGCTCTACGTGGATCACTTTTGGCATTCATGAAATCAACAATAGTATTTGCTGGTAAAAAATCACTTCTTCCAGATTGAACCAAGTCTACCCAGATTGGATTAGTGTTTGGTGTAGATCCTAAGTAATTTAAAATTACATTATCACTATTTGAAGTTAATACACCTGCGGTAACTGCTTCTTGAGCAGTGGTTTGAGCTACAGTATTATTAGCATCTGCCATTCTCATAGCAAGTTTTAATTTTACTGAGTTAGCAAACTTTTTCCATTTAGCTACATTTCCACCAAAAATAATATCAGCAGATGTATAACCAGTACCCGCTCCATTCAATTTTGCAATCGCATCATTGATTCTTATGATTAAGTCAGCGTATATTGCTGCGTCATCTGTGTAAGCAGGAGTTGGTTCTTCTGCACCTTTCAATGCGTCAGTGTAAGGGATGTCACCAAAGGTATCCACCATTTGTTGCCAAGCATATACTTCGATAACAGAAATCATTGCTTTTTGTTTGTCGTTTGAGGCTAATTTTTTAGCATCTTGTAAATCAAACAAAACATCTCTATATATTCTACTCCAATGATTTTGAGGGATAGCACGTGTGTTGAAATCATAATTACTTTCATCAACATAAGTAGTTTCAGTCCAATATTGAGATAAAAGTCTATAAATGTTACTATTCACATTTGTGCTTTCCATTTGGTCAAACAAATTCTTTGTTGCCGAAGTAAAAAGAGCTTCAGAAGACACCGCAGTTGGATTATTAGGGTCTCTGTTCAAATCCTCAAACTTTTCATCACTAGCACAACTAGCAATAAATAAAGAAGATAATATTATTAAATATTTTTTCATATTTTTCATTTTTAAAATTCAAATTTCAAACTTGCTCCGATTTCTTTAACCGCAGGGTAGGCACCTGATTGGTAACCTTGAATGTTTCCTGAACCAAGACCAGCTTCTGGATCTGAGTATGGAGTGTTTTTATGAATAATCCATAAATTTCTACCGATTACAGAAAATGAAAGGTTTTCAAGTGAGAATTTATTGATTAAATCTTTAGGGAAAACATAAGATAAACTTACTTCTCTTAATTTTACGAAAGAAGCGTCATACACGTGTTGTGACTGTGCAGCTCTTTTGTAACCCCAAGGGTTAGCATAATCATCTGCGGCAGCTCTTACAGTATTTTGAGTTCCATCTGCTTGTACACCAGGCAAGATAATTCCTCCACCATTAGCTTTAGAATTACGAACAGGATTACCTAATTCGTTCGTTCCTGCTGTAAAGTCATACAAACCTGTTGAATAACCGTACCATGTGTCTAAAGAGAATACATCTCCACCTTTTTGAATGTCTACTAAAGCGCTTAAGCTAAAGTTTTTGTATTTGAATGTATTTTTAACACCACCAGTCCAATCTGGAGTAATGTTACCAATTTTCTCAGTTGTAGCTGTAGTTAATTTATAGTAACCATTAGTGTTAACAATTGGTTGCCCATTAGCATGGTAAACTAAATCTTTACCTCTAATTGTACCAAAAGGCTCGTTTAAAGCTCCTCCTAATGTAATTCCACCTCCAACACTTGCAAGTTGCATGAATTCAATACCTTCAGCTAATCTAGTAATGATTCCTTCATTAGTTGACCAGTTTACTTTTACGTCCCAAGAGAAATTTGAAGTTTTAATTGGAGTAGCGTTAACTACTGCTTCATAACCTGTGTTTTCCATATCACCACCATTCAACCATAAGTTAGATGCTCCAGTAGCATTAGATACTGTAATTGGTGTAATCAAGTCAACAGTTTTTCTTTTGTAGTAAGAAAAGTCAAATCCTAATCTGCTATTAAAAAATTGTGCTTCTAAACCAACTTCAAATTCTTTACTTGTTTCTGATTTTAAGTTTGGATTGTTGAAAGCACTTGGGTTACTAGCAGATGCACTTCCATTAAAAGCAGCTCCAACATTATAAGTGTTGAATACTTGGTATGGAGAAGTATCATTTCCTACTTCAGCATAATTCGCTCTGAATTTACCAAATGACAACCAATCTTTTTTAATTAAATTAGATAAAATTAATGTTGTAGCAACGGAAGGATAGTAATATGTGTTATTAGCTACAGGTAATGCTGAAGATTTATCTCTTCTGATCGAAGCGTCTAAATAATAGGTCCCTTTGTATCCTAAACCTGCTTTAGCAAAAACACCTTCTACTCGCTTTGTGTAATCTACTTTGTTGTAATCTAATGATGTTAATGGGTTTACAGAATTTGATAAAGTAAATAATCCTGGTGTTACTAATCCACCGTTAGCTGAAGCAGCTAATGAATTGTTTTTGTTCACACGTACATTATAACCAATTAATCCATTGATATTTAAATCGCTTGTAATATCGTGATTAAAATTACCCATGATGTCGTAATTAATTTCAGATGCTTTTCTATTAGTAACTGTGTAATCAGATACGTCAGCAGAACCTACATCAATTCTTTCTTCTCTGATTTCAGAGTAGCTATCAAATGCAAATTTACCAACGATGTTGAACCAGTCGTTTACTTTTTGAGTTGCACCAAAGTTTCCAGTGTAACGATCTCTACTATCTGATTGGAAGTTTTTGTAAGTATTCCAATATACGTTATCAGTATAAATTGGAGATAAATCTGTATAAGAGTTTGTATTCCATGTAATGTTTTCTCCAGTATTGAAAAACGCAGCTTTTTGTTCTTGAACATCAACGTTAGTTTGCCACCATTGTCTAAAAGCTTGCATTGGGTTACCTGAACTATATCCAGTACCATTTCTACCTCTACCATTGTTATTTGTGAAAGAGAAATCACCTGTAACAGTTAGGTTTTCGCTTAATTTTTGAGAACCTGAAAAAGATATAGTATTTCTTTTTAATAATCCATTTGGATTAACACCTTCTTGCATTTTGTTTGTGAATCCTAAACGGAAAGTAGTAGTTTCTGTACTTTTTCCGAAAGAAACAGAATTTGTAGTAGTTAATGCATCTACAAAAAATGTATTAGGATTGTTTTTAGCAGCAACCCATGGAGTAGCTTTACCATAACCAGGTAATTGTGGGAAGATCGAGTTCCATTGGTATACTTTTACATTAGGGTCAAATGGAGCACCATAAGACGCATCCTCTGTAAAAGGTACTGATAAATCGTTAACTCCGTCTCCATTAATGTCGAATTGATTGTTAAAAAATTCGTCTTCATTTGCACCATAATACTTACCATATCCTGCACCGTATTTATCTTGGTATACAGGTAATGTATTTTTATCTACTGAACCTATAGTTATAGATGAATTTACTGTAACGCCAATTCCCTTGGCATTTTTACCTTTTTTGGTAGTAATAACTAATGCTCCATTAGAAGCTCTAGAACCGTAAAGTGCAGTTGCAGCAGCACCTTTCAATACGTTGATAGATTCAATGTCGTCTGGGTTAATGTCAGATGCAGCATTACCATAATCGTATCCACCTCTACCAGTAGTAACGTCAGAACTGTTGTTTGTTTCATTTAGAACAGGTGTTCCGTCAATTACAATTAGAGCTTGATTACTCCCGTATAAAGATTTAAATCCACGAACAATAATGTTAGCAGAGCCACCTAATGTACCAAATGATTGAATATCAAGACCGGCAACTTCTCCAGATAATGCATCTGCAAAGTTGCTAACTGGAGTGTCAGCAATTTCATTACCTTTTACTTCTTGAGAAGCATAACCTAAAGCTTTTTTAGATTTTTTAATACCCATTGCTGTAACTACAGCACCTTCTAGTTCAATTGCACTACTTGAAAGTTTCACATTGATTGAAGCATTTGCAGCTTTAACTTCTTGTGTTTTCATTCCAATGTAGCTAAATACCAAGGTTTGACTTGGAGTTGCTTTGATAGAGTATTTCCCATCAAAATCAGTTTGCGTTCCGGTCTTAGTTCCTTTAACTAATACACTTACCCCTGGAAGAGGCAAACCTGTATTGTCAGAAACAGTTCCTGAAACGGCTCTTTCTTGCGCAAAAGTAATTTGCGTCACTAGTGCTAACAACAGCACTAAGAATCCATTTAATTTTAGTTTCATTTTTAATTATTTTGAATTAGTGCGACAAATTTCATAATAATTTGTTAATATTCCTAACTTTTTGTTCATTTTTAGTGATATAATTCATTTTTCGCAAAAAAATGAAATTAAAATAAAAATTATTTCACTAATTTTTTAATTTATTCGTAATTTTATAATAATTATACAGGTGTATTTTATGAAATTATCATTTTTTTTAATCTTTTCAATTAAATAATCTAAATTTTTATAATTTTATTGGTAAATGTTAAAGTTTTTCTGTCTCCATAATTATCATTAATTCTGGTAAAAAACAGAACTGAATTGAAAATTAATTAATTATGGCTTGTAGAGTTAAAAATAATTTATACATTTGCATCCCCGTAAAAAGCGGGAATTTAATATAATAAGAAATTTTTAGTATTAATTATGCCAACAATTCAACAATTAGTAAGAACAGGAAGAACTCAGATAACTAAGAAGAGTAAATCGGTTGCTTTAGATTCTTGTCCTCAAAGAAGAGGGGTTTGTACGCGTGTTTACACTACTACACCAAAAAAACCAAACTCTGCAATGCGTAAAGTTGCGCGTGTACGTTTGACAAATGGTAA
>JACCDZ010055579.1_pt1 | contig 14803 bp, 12 predicted proteins | sample 7449551 | NCBI WGS metagenome assembly JACCDZ01 (sample SAMN15323452, study PRJNA562643) | freshwater metagenome | isolation source: river surface water | place: USA:Blue River Watershed | collected 2017-08-18 | reverse complement strand
CTGTGGGCGGAGTACGTGGACTTCGGCAAGGATTTTCGCGCCGACATGGGCTTCATCAACCGCGTCGACTACACGCGCAGCACGATTCGTGCGGGGCACACCTGGCGCTATGAGGCAGGCAGCTTCTTCGACCGCATCCGCATTGCGCTGGACTGGGACAACACCTTCGACCAGGCCGGGCTCGAACTGGAAGAGGAGTTCGAGGTGTTCCTGGAGATGGACGGCCCGCTGCAGTCGCAGGTGAACGGCCTCTTCGGCGGCAGCAAGACTTACTACAACGGCTTCTATTTCGACGAGCAGTTCAACCAGCTCTCGGTGTCGGCGCGTCCGAGCAGCGAGCTGTATGTGCGTATGCTGGTGCGCATCGAGGACATCGTGGACTTCGCCAACACGCGCCTGGGGGATTCACGACGCTACACGCCCTCGATCAATTATCAGTGGGGGCGGCACCTGCAGCTGGACCTGAGCCATACGCACCAGACCTTCGATGTCGACGGCGGACGCTTGTTCACGGCGGATCTGACGGAGCTGCGCAGCACCTGGCAGTTCAATGTGCGCAGTTTCGTGCGCCTCATCGTGCAGCATTCGGACACGCAGCGTGACCGCAGTCTCTACATCCGCCCGGTGCAGTCGCGCTCGAAGGAGCTGACGACGCAGCTGCTCTACAGCTACAAGCTGAGTGCGCAGACCTTGTTCTTCCTGGGCTATTCGGACGCCGGGTTCCAGAATGACAGTCTCGACTCCATCGAGACGAGCAGTCGGACGCTGTTCGCGAAGTTCAGTTATGCGTGGCAGCCGTAGTGTCTGCGGTCCCACGTCAGTGCTGTTTGGCACAGAGGCCCTGCCTGCTCTTCAGGACACGCCGTGGATCCGTCCCTGGAGGCTCGGTGGCCGCCGTCCTGGCGGCCAACGGTCCTGAATAGCAGGCAGTGCCTCTGCGCCTTCACGGTCCTGCCATGCAAGCAGACACCTCAGCCCCCGGCGTCCAGATCAGGTCTGCGCAGCAGCCGCGCGGGGATCAGGGAGAGGAGCAGCAGCGCGCCGAGGGTGATGTAGATCGGCGGCCACTCGAAGGGCTGCGGGGGCGCTTCGCCGGTGGTGACGCTGGTGGTCACGCCACCGACACTGAGCGTGTAGGCTGTTGCGGCATCCCCGTTCCAGGAAAACACCCCCACCGCATCGGTCCGCACCTGCGTCAGTTCGGCACCGGGGCTGTCACTGCGGGCGATACTCACCGACAGATTGGCGGCCGGGCTGCCGTCGGCCAGGCTGATCACGCCGAACACCAGCGTGCCATCGGCCAGCACGTCCAGGCGCAGGTCCTGGGCGCTCAGGTTCGCTGCGCCAAGCAGCAGGACCAATCCGAAGAACACTCTAGTGAACATGCAGCGGCCCTCCGTCGTGGCTGTGCGGCACGCCGGCCGCCTCGGTGGTGGCCGGGCCGTGCACATGGCCCTGCTCGTGCAGATAGCCGTGCAGCTGGTAGAGCAGCAGCAGGAAGCCGAAGAACACCAGCAGGCCATTGCAGACGCGGGTGACCGGCTCCCAGACAGTCGTCTGCTGCCAGGCGCGAATGACCACGCCCATCACCAGCAGGGCTGCGATCTGACCCAGTTCCACCCCCAGATTGAAGAACAGGATCTTGCCCAGCAGGCCGCTCTCGTCGCCGATTGTCAGGTCCTGCAGCCGGGCGGAGAGACCGAAGCCGTGAATCAGCCCGAAGCTGAACACCATCGCCAGCAGGGGCGGCGCGGCCGTGCCGATCCAGCGCCGGAAGCCGTCCAGGTTCTCGAAGCCCTTGTACATCACGGTGACGGCAATGACGGCGTCGATCAGGTAGTGATCGGCCGTGATGCCGGCGAAGGTGGCAAAGATCAGGGTGATGGTGTGGCCCAGCGTGAAGGCGGTGACGAATTTCAGGATGTCCATGAAGCGGGTCAGGAAGAACATGACGCCGAACAGGAACAGCAGGTGATCGTAGCCGGTGAGCATGTGCTCCGCGCCGGTCCAGATGTAGTCGAGGATGCCGCCGTTCTGCATGCGTTCGCGTGCAACGGGCGAGACATCGTGGGCCAGGGCGGGCAGTGCCGTCAGGCAGCTCATTGCCGCCAGCAGCGCGGCGGAGCGGATGAAGCGGTTTCCTTGCATTGCCTTGCCTCGAGGGAGTGTCGCCAATGGGCGTCCGTTGCACGAAATCGGGTCGCATGCGGGTCTCTGCCTGCGTGCCTCGGGCACGTCAACCAAGCCAGCCCGCAGGGGCCACAGGAGATTACCTCATGAAGAAGATACTGGCACTCGTCGCGTTGAGCCTCTGTTCGCTCGGCATCGGCGCACAGGCGCAGGAGGGTCACAATCACGCGCTGATGATGGCCATCGACAATCCGCAGCGCTCCGAGGCCAACAAGGCCCGCGATGTCTACCGTCACCCCTATGAGACGCTCACGTTCTTCGGCGTGCAGCCCACGCATACCGTCGTCGAGATGTTCCCGGGCGGCGGCTGGTACACCGAGATCCTCACGCCTTATCTTGCCAACGGCGGCACGCTGATTCCGGCTCGCTCGGCAGAGATTCCGGCGGCCCCCGGCACGGTGGACGTGATCCTGGATTTCCGCAATGCCCATAACTGGATGGGCGGCAATGGCGAGGCCATGGTCCAGGCCTGGCATGCGGCCTTGAAGCCGGGCGGCGTGGTGGGTCTGGTGGATCACCGCCACGATCCTGACGTGCCCTTCGTGGCCGGCCGCGGCTATATTCTGGAGCAGCAGATCATCGACCTGATGCAGGCCAACGGTTTCCGTCTGGAGGCGCGCTCCGAGATCAACGCCAATCCGCTGGACACCAAGGATCACCCGGGCGGCGTGTGGAACCTGCCGCCCACGCTGCAGAATGTGAGTGATGCCGATCGTGCGAAGTATCTGGCCATCGGCGAAAGCGACCGCATGACCCTGAAGTTCGTCAAGAACTGAGCCTTCCCTGCCCCGGGGACGCACGGCGCCGCAGGCCGGCGGTGCGTCCCTCGGCCCGGGCCTTGACACCTGCTCAGCGCAGGATGTGCACGAGGCTCAGGCGCAGGCGCGTATTGCGATAATCCACTCCGCCATCCGCCTCGATGAGCTGCCGGCCCAGGCCAAGGCTCACGGCACTGTTGCGCCCGAACGGCAGGCTGTAGTCCAGGGTGAACTCGTGAGTCCTGGTGGGCAGCGCATAGGCCACCTGTTTGCGCCCGGGCGGCGGGCGCACGGCGTGGTCCAGGGTGAGGGCCCGCGACAAGGCTCCCAGGCCCGGATTGGGCGCGAGCGCGCTGGAAATGGTGTAGCCATCGGTCCAGGCATAGCCGGCGCTGAGCGTGGCGTAGTTCGCGAAGGTGTACTCGGCGCTGGCCAGCAGGCCGGCCTGATTGAAATCGTAGATGTCGTTGCGCGCGCTGTAGAGGCTGGCGTGGCGCTGCGCGTCATGCAGGCCCTTGCTGGACTCCAGCACGGTGCCCAGGCTCAGCGCCCAGGCCGGTGTCAGACGCTTGCTGTAGTCGAGTTCGAGACTCAGCAGCTCGCGATCGCGAGTCTGGCTGTGGCTGTCGTGGTGGCTCCAGCTCAGGCGCGCCGCCACGGCTGGTGCATAGGCGCCCAGGCCGAATTTCTGCGTGAGACTTCCCCCCAGTGTGATGGCATTGCTGTGCAGGCCGGACAGGTCGGCAAAGCGCGTGGTCTGCAGACTGCCGAAGAGCGTGCCGGTGCGCGAGGGCTGCAGCTGGAAGAACTGCCCGCCGCTGAGTGTCAGTTCTGCGCTGCTGTCCGCGTAGGTGTCACTGTCCAGGAAGGCGCGCGTGGCATTGTCATCACGCTGTACCCGCAGCTCCAGGTCGGCAAACGGGTCGGCCTGGGCAGTCATGGCTGGCGTCAGGGCGAGCAGGGCGAGCAGGGCCCAGCGGCGCCGGGGCGGGCGAGGGGCTGCAGGCGGGGGCGTCTTGCGTGTGTTCATGCGGATGGCAACCGTAACCGGGAATCGATGCCGGGCAGCATACCGCAGCGGCCCCATGGCGGTGAATCCTGCCGTCTGCCGAGCCTGCGCTGCGACGAAGCGAGCTTGTCATTGGATATCATAATGATATCTAATTGCCTCGACTTCCACAGGAGACCCTGCTCATGAAAGAAAACAATATTGGCTCGCTGCCTGGCATTCCCATGGCCATCATCGTGGTCTGCGTGTTCCTCTACGCCGTCTGGCTGCTGCTGAACTCTCTGGACGGTGGCAGCCTGACCGGGCAAGTGACGGCGGTGCTGCTGCTTGTTGGCAGCGTGCTGTGCAACAAGGGCTTCTTCATGGTGGAGCCCAATCAGTCCGCGGTGCTCAGCCTGTTCGGCAAGTATGTCGGCACGGTGAAGGACCAGGGGCTGCGCTTCCAGAACCCGTTCTACCGACCGCGCAAGGTGTCCCTGCGGGTGCGCAACTTCGAGTCCGCCAAGCTCAAGGTGAACGAGCTGGAGGGCAGCCCCATCGAGATCGCCTCGGTGGTGGTGTGGAAGGTGCTGGACTCGGCCGAGGCGGTCTACAACGTGGATGACTACGAGAGCTTCGTGCACATCCAGGCTGAGGCGGCGCTGCGGGCCATGGCCACGGCTTATCCCTATGACCCGACCCCCGAACATCCCATCGCCTTGCGCAGCCACGCCAGTGAGATATCCCACGACCTCGCGCAGCAGCTCTCCGAACGCCTGAACCAGGCCGGCATCGAGGTGCTCGAGGCGCGCATCAGCCACCTGGCCTATGCGCCCGAGATTGCCGGCGCGATGCTGCAGCGGCAGCAGGCCGGCGCCATCATCAGCGCCCGCGAACGCCTGGTGGATGGCGCGGTGGGCATGGTGCAGCAGGCACTGGACTCCCTGAGCGAGCGCGGCGTGGTGGAGCTGGACAACGAGCGGCGCGCCCAGATGGTCAGCAATCTGCTGGTGGTGCTGTGCTCTGACCGTGCCACCCAGCCGGTGGTGAATGCGGGCAGTCTGTACTGATGAGTGAACGCAAGTCCTATCCCCTGCGCATCAACCCCGCCGTGCTGGAAGCCATGCAACGCTGGGCCGACGACGATCTGCGCTCGCTCAACGGGCAGATCGAGTACGTGCTGCGCGAGTCACTGCGGCGGGAGGGGCGCCTGCGCAGGCCGGAGGGGGAGGACAGCGATTCAACCGCTGCTGACTGAGCCCAGCGCTTCCCCCAGCGTCGGCGCAAACTGCAGCACGCCGGGAATGGGCACGACGCCGGCACGCGCCAGGGTCTTGAGGGGCTGGAACTGCAGGTCGGTCAGGATCAACTGCGTGCCGTTCACGCGGCACTGCGCCACCAGGCGCTCCAGGGCCGCCAGACCGCCGGCATCCAGGATCGGCACGCCATCCAGGTAAAGCACGATGCCTCTGCGCGCGCCGCAGCCCGCGGCAATTTCCCCGAAGACGCGATCAGCAGCAGCGAAGAACAGCGGCCCGCTGATCTTCAGGACGCACCAGCCTGCCGGCGGGGGTTCGCTGACCAGACGGCGGTTCTCGCTGATGTCGGCCACCTTGGTCATGTCGGCTATCTCCTTCATGAACAGCAGTGCCGCCAGCACCATGCCGGTGCCGATGGCGATCACCATGTCGAACACCACCGTCAAGGTGAAACAGGTCAGGAACACCAGCACGTCGCTGCCCGGCGCCTTGCGCAGCAGATGCACCGCCTTGGGCGCCTCGCTCATGTTCCAGGCCACCACCAGCAGCAGCGCGGCCATGCCCGCCATGGGCAAGTAGCTCAGCCACTGGCTCAGTGCCACGAGTGCCAGCAGCACCACCAGGGCATGGATCATGGCGGCCATCGGACTCTGAGCCCCGGCGCGCAGATTCGCCGCCGAGCGGGCGATGGCGGCGGTGGCGGTGATGCCGCCAAAGAAGGGCGCGACGATATTGCCCAGGCCCTGGCCCAGCAGTTCGCTGTTGGCGCTGTGGCGCTTGCCGCTCATGCCATCGAGCACCACGGCGCAGAGCAGGGATTCGATGGCGCCGAGCATGGCCATGGCGAGCGCCGCCGGCAGCAGCGCCTGGACGGCCTGCCAGTTCCAGAGGATCGGCTCGCCACCTGCCCCCTCGCGCAGCCAGGGCCATTGCAGCTGGGGCAGCACGGGAGGGATGCCGGCGCCCGGGCTGCCATCGGCCAGGGTGTAGCTGAAGCGTGAGCCGATGGTCTCCACCGGGTGTCCCGCGCCTGCCAGCAGCAGCGCCGCCAGGCTGGCCAGCAGAATCGCCGGCAGATGTGCCGGCACCGGGGTGCGCAGACGCGGCCATGCCAGCATCACCGCCAGGGTCAGGGCGGCCACGGCGACGCTCGGCACGTGCACGGCGCAGGCCTGCTCGGCCAGCACCTGCAGCTTGTCGATGAAGTGCTCGGGCATCACGTCGATGGGCAGGCCGAAAAGATCCTTCAGCTGCAGGGTCACGATCACCACCGCGATGCCCGCCGTGAAGCCCAGCACGACCGACTCCGGAATGTACTGGATCAGCCGTCCCAGCCGCAGCAGCGCCATGCCCACCAGAATGAAACCCGACATCACGGTGGCCACCAGCAGGCCGCCCAGACCCCAGGTCTGGGCGATGGGGTACAGAATGACGACGAAGGCGGCGGTGGGCCCGGAGACGCTGTAGCGCGAGCCCCCCGCCAGGGCGATCAGGAAGCCGGCGATGATGGCGGTGTAGAGGCCGTACTGGGGAGCCACGCCACTGGCGATGGCGAGCGCCATGGCCAGCGGGATGGCGATGATCCCGACGGTGAGACCGGCCAGGGCATCCTGGCCGAAGCGCCGCAGCGAGTAGGGCTCGCGCAGCACGCTTTCGCGCAGGGCGTGGGCGAACTGCAGGGAGAACAAATGACGACGGCTGGGCATGGGCGTGCCTCTTCAGACCAGGGTGGCGGCGATTGTACGCCCGGGCGCTGCCGGGCGGGGGATGACCCTGATCAGTCGGGGTCGTGATCCCGGGTTTCCTGGTCGAGCGCGCCCATCCTCTCGCGCCTGCTCAGGGCTCCGAGAGCAGCAGCAGGCCGCTGAGCGTCTCGCGGCCGCGCTGCAGAAAGACGAACACGTCGTCGTGGACATCGCCATTGAGACTGGCCACCTGCAACTCACCGTTGCGCATGGCGACAGGCAGGCTGAGGCGGTGCTCGGGTGTCCGCCCCTCGACGCGGCGCAGTTCGCTGTTCTGCTGGATCTCGAACTCGTCGATGAAACGGCGGATGTCGATCTCGTACTCGTTGCGGCTGCGGCTGTAGTCCAGCGAGGCCAGGAACTGATCCTCCGGCTCCGCCTGAGGGGCGTCCATGCTGCCCATGAACACCTGCACCTGATCCTCCAGCAGCACCAGCAGGTCGCGGGTGGACTCCACGCCGCCGATCTGCGCGATGGCCGTGGGCAGGATCGTCGCCTCTTCCAGCGCCCGGGCCTGCTCGCGAATATCGATGGCGGAACTGAGCATGCGCACGGCGGACGGGAACTTCAGTGCGACCGTCAGCTGGCGCGACGGCCGGCGGGCGAAGCTCTCGCCCTCGTTGGGGTAGACGAAGGCCTCGACATTGACCGACCCGGCGATGGCGAGCCACAGGAACAGATCGCCCACCGAGATCGACTCCACGCGCCACAGCCACAGATCGGGCCGGCCGTCCTCGTTCTCGTCGTGCAGGAAGGTGGTGAGCACATTGCCGCTGGAGCGCAGCACCTGGCGCGGCTGACTGAAGTCCATGCCGGTCGCGGTGCCTGGGAAGAGCGAGACCTTGCCGCCTTCGCGCAGCACGAAGTCGTCGATGCCATCGCCATCGACGTCCTGCAGCAGCTCCTCGTGGGTCAGCGCCAGCATGCCGGTGAGATTGGAGAAGTCGAGCTGGTCGAAGTCGAAATTGCCCAGGCGTTCCCGAATCTCCAGGCGGTCGACGAAATAGCTGGGAGTCTGCGGGAAATAGTCCCCGCTGCCGCTGGCCAGGAAGACATCGAAGCGCTCCTCGGTTTCCGCGATCAGATCGGGCCGGCCGTCACTGTTCACATCGCGCAGCGCCACCAGCGGGATGCGCAGGGCCTGGCCGACGTCGCGCTCGATGCCCTGGCGCACGAAGAGATTGGTGCGGATCTGCATGTCCGACTGCACGGCCAGCGGCGGCTGATAGCTGGCGTCTGCATTGCGGATATACAGCTGCAGGGTGCCGGCGCCGGGGATGATCAAGTCATCGAGGCCGTCGGCATTGATGTCGCGGGAGAAATGCAGGCGGTTGACGCCCGCCCCGGCGAAGGCACTGAGTCCGCCCAGCACCTCGATGGGCTCGGCAAACTGGCGCTCGCGAATCGGCCATTGCAGCACGCGGCTGCCGTCGATCAGGGCGAGCAGGGAGAAGCGACCTGTGCCACCGGCATCCGGATAGTTTTCGCTCAGCTCCCAGCCGATGCTGCGGCCTTCCAGGGTGATGGCCGTGTCGGGCGTGGTGAAATCGAAGCCACCGCCCGCCTGCGCGCCGCGCTGAAAGTACAGGCTGAAGCGCGAGGGCGCCACGGCCAGCACATCGGTGAGGCCGTCCCGGTCCGCATCCACCAGCAGCAGTCGCTCGGTGTCGGCCGGCAGCGTGAAGGGCAGGCTGCGATAGCCCGGCAGCGTGTCGCCACCCTGCGCCAGCAGCGAGGGGCTCAGGGACAGCGGCAGCAGCAGGGCCGGCAACAGGCGAGTCAGCAGCGTCATGGCGTCGATACCAGCAGGGTCCTGGCGGTGGAGTGATACAGCAGCAGATCGGCCACGCCGTCGCCGTTCATGTCCTGCACCTCGAAGCGCAGCACCGAGCGAGTGGGCACGTACTGCCAGAAGGGCGAGGCCGCAAACTGCAGGTCGGCGTCGATGGCCCGCGCGGTCAGTGTGCCGTCGGGGGCCAGGGCGATGGCATCGCGACGGCCGTCGCCGTCCAGATCGGTCTGCAGATCGATCTGTGCAGACAGGCCCCGCACGGCGTCGGCGGAGAAGTTCTCGTCCAGCCGGAAGGCCGGTCGAGCACTGAAGACTTCGCCAGGCGCGCTGCCCGCGGCATACAGCAATTGCGAGCGCACGATGCTGGCGTCGCGCACCGCATTGACCACCGGGATGGTGTAAAAGCTGATGCTCAGGGCCGGGCGCGCGTCCCCGGCAATGTCGGTGACACTCAGGGTGAGGTCATAGCCCGAGAAACGCATGACCTGGTCCGGCTGGTCGAGGCGGAAGCTGCCGTTCTGGTTGAGGTGGAACTGCACCGTCCACTCGTTGGAATTGTCGAGGATGCGCAGCACGTCCTGACGCCCGTCACCGTTCACGTCCAGCAGGCGGATGTCGCCTCGGGTATCGATGGGCCCGCGCCAGTCCGGCGTGGCCGCGAAGCGGCCGTCGGCGTTCTGCTGGAGGATGTTGATCTGGCCGTACAAGTCCTTGCCGATGTTCATGAACACGATGTCCTGCAGGGCGTCGTCGTTCATGCGGGCTGCCACCGCGGCGGGCTGCCAGTGCTCGGCCTCCAGCAGCGTCGTGGTGTTGCTGTCCTGCCAGGACGACAGCAGACCCTCGAAGGCGCTCGCCCCCACGGCGCGCACATTGAGCACGATACCCTCGCGTTCATTGATCGCGAGCTGGGTGTCGAGCCGCGCGCCGCCCAGAGGCACCTCGCCCGGGTCCAGTTCCTGATTGATCGTGCTGAAGCGGTGCGTGAGGGTGAACTGCTCGTCCGGCCCGCCGCTGAACACGGCGTAGTCGTCACGGCCTGGCAGCAGCAGGTCGACATGGCCGTCGCCGTTCATGTCGGGCAGACGCGGGAAGTAGAGCACGCGACGACGGTCGGGCACCGAGGCCGCCAGAGGCCAGTCGAACAGCGGGCGCAGATTGTCGGTATAACTGGCAATGGCGGAGGAGAGACTGAACACGCCGGTGCCGGCGAACAGCAGCAGCTCGCGGCCGGGTTCCGGCCGCAGGTCCGCGATGGCGAAGGCGATGATCTCGGGTTTGATCTCCACGCGGCGCGAGGGCTCGGCCGGGAAGTGACCGCCGGCGTCCTGCAGGTAGATCAGCAGCTCGCGTCCCGCATCCGCACTCCAGTAAGGCACGATCAGGTCCAGACGGGCGTCACCGTCCATGTCCTCGCGCAGGACGTCATCCGGCCACTCGCCCAGGGCAATCTCCGAGGCCACGTGGTTGAGCTGGGCCTGGGCGAAGCCGCTGCCCAGCAGCAGAGCCGCCAGCAGCGCAGCTTGGGGGCGACGGGAGGTGCTCATGGGCTCTCCTCGACCAGTTCGCCATAGCCGGTCGCGAAGCGGAACAGGCTGAGCAGACTGTATTCCTTCTCGCCTTCCTCGTGACGGTAGCGAAAGAGCGAGAACAGCCACAGATCACCGACGGCCAGCTCGGTGCGTGCCGGACTCAGGCTGGACTCGTATTGCAGGAGGGGGCCCAGTGACAGCCGCGAGAGTCGGCGCCCCGGACTCCACAGGCGCACCTCCCGGCCGAAATTTTCCAGCGCCAGCGGGGTGTCCCGTGCCACACTCAGGCGGACCTTGTCCCCCAGGGCATATTCGGTATTCAGGCGCGTGATCAGGTCCTGCGCGGAGGTCACGGGGATGTCATCCAGCGCCAGAATGGTATCGCCCACCTCCAGACCGGCAGCGGGCAGCGGGCTGTTCGCGAACAGTTCGACGATGCGCGCGCCGGAGCGCGGTGCCCCGCCGGCGGTGTCATAGATTTCGGTCACATAGCCGGCTCGTGTGGCCACCGGGTCGGCGCGGTAGAGTTCCACCAGTTCGGCGCGTCCATCCGTCTGCGCTCGTGCGTTCAGGGTGGTCTGGAACACCGTGGTGGCACGGCGCACTTCCAGCACGAAGGCGCCGGCGGCATCGCTCTGCTGTGCCAGCGCTTCCACCAGATCGGGATGGTTCACCTCGCGTTCGTCGATGCGCAGGATGACGTCGCCGGCGCGCAGGCCGGCCAGATCCGCGGCCCCGCCCGGCGTGACAGACCGCACCCGCACGCCGGGCAGCACGGTGATGTTGCTCAGGGAGTCGCTCTCGTTGAGCGCCGTGCTCATGCCGAAGTTGAGGCCCTGGCCGACGGGCTCGCCGGCGCTCAGGCTGATGGTTTCCGGTGACAGGGTGATGCTGGGCACCAGCGCCCGCGGCTCGGTGCTCAGGCAGGCCGTCAGCAGCAGGGAACACAGGCCCAGGGGCAGGGCGCGCAGGGCAGAACTCACAGGGGCTTTCTCCTCACGGCGAGCAGGGCCAGCACCACGAACAGCAGCAACTGGGGCAGCGGTACCCATTCGTTGAGAGCCAGCACCTGCGGGTCGATCATCACATCGGAATAGCCGCGCACCAGCCGGCCGACATCCTGCAGATAAGACTGGTCGATCAGCGAGGGCTGGTAGCGCGCGTAAAGATAGTGCGCGGCCTCGCCCAGCACGCCCTTGAACACATCCAGCGCCAGGCTGATGCCCAGCGCGGCGGTGACCGCCTGGGTGGCGGACTGGGCCAGCACCGACACCAGCACGCCGAAGGCGAGGGCCGTGGGCAGCGGGATCAATGCCAGCCGCAGCCCCAGCCACACTTCCGCACGAATCTCCTCGCTGCCGATCAGCTCGTAGCCGTCTTCCACCACCGGGCCGAAGTCCCACAGCAGCGCGCAGATGGCGCTGGTGCCCGCCGCCAGCAGCACCAGGGCACAAAGCGCGAGCAGCCAGACGGTGCACAACTTGGCCAGCACCAGATGCACGCGGCTGCTGCGACGGATCAGGACATGACGCAGGGCGCCGGTGTCGCGATCGCTGGCGAAGGACCAGGCGGCCCAGGCCACCAGCGACAGGCTCAGCAGGGTGAGCCCGGTGGCGAAGCCATCGACGAACTGGCCCCAGGCATTGCTGGCCACGGGGATGTCATCGTCCCCGCCCAGCAGGGCATCCCGGGCGGCCTGGCCTGACTCCGCCAGCTTCACGATGCTGGCACGCAGCACCACGGCGAAGGCGGGCAGCAGCACGAGCAGCCAGGCGCTCGTGCTGCGGCGGGCCACATAGAGCTCGGCCTTGAGCGTGGCGAGGAAGGCGCTCATGCGGCACCTCGTTCTGCCGCTTCCTGCACGGGGTCGGCACTGGTGATGGCGTGGAAGAGCGTGGTGAGTGACGGGCGCTCCGGGGCCAGCTCGCTGACCAGGATGCCCTTGCTGACCAGGGTCTGGTTGATCACGGCCGGGTTGCTGTGACCGATGCGCAGTGTCAGCACTCCCGGCTCGCGGGTGTCTTCCACGTGCACCCCGGGCAGATCCTGCACCAGGGTGAGTGCGCGCACCACGTCGTCGCAGCGCACCCGCAACCGGGTGTCGCCAGCATCGAAGAGATCAGTGACTGCACCGCTCAAGGCGATGCGCCCCTTGTGCAGTACCGACAGATGCGAACAGACCCGTTCCAGGTAGGGCAGCTGGTGGCTGGAGAGCAGGAAGGCCGTGCCTTCCTCGCGGTTGAGCCGGGCGATCAGATCGAGCACATCGTCGACGCCGCCGGCGTCCAGTCCGTTGAAGGGTTCATCCAGAATCACGAAGCCCGGCCTGCCCAGCAGTGCCTGGGCGATAGAGGCCCGTCGACGATTGCCGAGGGAGAGCTCCCGAATGCGGTAGCCACTGTACTTGCCGATCCCCAGCAGCGCTTCGACCTCGGCAGGCGAGCGCACCGGGTGCTGGCAGAGCAGGCCGGCGTGTTCCAGCACCTGACGGACGGTGAGCTGCGGATGCAGGCTGGGGCTGTCGAAGATGCTGACGACGGCGCCCTCGCTGCGGTGAAGCGCGTCGGGAGCGTGACCCAGCACGCGGATGTCGCCGCTGTCGAAAGGCCGCATGCCCAGAATGCATTCCAAGGTGGTGGTCTTGCCGGAGCCGTTCAGGCCAACCAGTCCGTGCACGGCACCAGGTTCGACGCGCAGCTGCAGGTCGTGCAGCACGGGGGTCGCGCCATATCGCTTGTTCAGCCCCGTCACGCTGAGCGGGACGGAAGGATTCGCCGGAGTCGCGGACACCACTGACGTCCTCTTCAGTCCACGAACAGGTCGTCGACCTGCACCTGGGTCACCGTGCCGTACTGCGCCAGCGCGTCGACATCAATGCGGGACAGGTCGCCCACGATGGAGATCAGCTTGGGCCGGCCGGCGATGTTGTCGCGCTGGAAGGCCAGCATGTCTTCCAGCGTGGCGCTGCGCAGCTGGTCGAAGCGGGCAGGGCGCGGGTCCCCGTCCAGTCCCAGACGCTCCCACGCGCGCACCGAGCCAATGACCTGGCGGAAGCCGATGGTCGAGGTGCGGTAGCGGTTCTCCAGCGAGCTGCGTGCTTCCTCGAAGCGCTCGCCCGAGGACGGCATGTTGTCGAACAGGTCGAGGAAGGCGGCAAGGGCGTCCACCGTCTTGTCGTTCTGCGAACCAATCGCCCCGATGGCGAGGTTCTCGGCATTCAGGCGGCCGCCCTGGGCGTACTGGGCCTGGGCGGAGTAGGCCAGTGCCCGCGCCTCGCGCAGCTCCTGGAACACCACACTCGACATGCTGGTGCCGAAATAGGTGTTGTAGAGCGAGGAGGGGATCACGAGAGCCTCGTCATAGGTGCCGTCGGGGAACTCGATGCGCACCTGGGCCTGGGCTGTCGCCTGGTCCACCACGTAGATCTCGTTGGCGTCCACCACCCGCGCCGTGCGGAAGCGGTACGGCGGGGTGTCCTTGAGCTCGGCGGGCACCTGGTAGAGCCGCTGCAGTTTTTCCTGCAGTTGCTCCAGCGACAGCGAACCGGTGTAGCTGAGGGTGTGCTTGTAGGTCAGCAGATTGCGGATCTCGTCCTGCAGTTGCGGCACCGTGGACGCCGCAATCTCGGCCGAGGTCAGCGTCTGCAGCATGGGCGAGTCCTCGCCGTAGCGGTTGTAGAGGAACAGAGCCTGACTGATGGCGCCGGGGTCCTGCTTCTGGTCCGCCCGCGACTTCAGGATGATGGCCTTGAGTTCTTCCAGCGTGGCCTCGTCGGATACCGGATTGCGCAGCAGCTCCAGCATCAGGCTCAGGGTGGCCTCGAACTGCTCGTCCAGGCCGCTGACGCCTATGGAGGACTCGTTGGCGCCGGCGCTGATGCCGAACTCGCTGCCCAGACGGTACCACTCCTTCTGCAGGTCGGCGGCGCTGAGGCTGCCGGCACCGGATTTTTCCAGCAAGGCAGTGGCCAGCCCGAGGCGGTCGTTCTCCTCGGTGCCGGTCTCGACACTGATGGAGAAGGAGAACAGGTCGTTGAGCGGGTTCGGGGCGTAGTACAGCGGCACCCCGGGCGCAAACTCCACCACCTGGTAGTCCTCGTTGGCGTCCACGAAGGTGGGCTCGATCTCCTCGTAGGGCATGGCCAGGATATTGGCGGCGAAGGTGGACTGCCGGCTCGGGTCGATGTTGACCGGGTCAATCTGCGGTTTCTCGACGTGAGGAATCTCGTGCTGCTCGTTCACGCGGTGCACGGCCACGTACTGGTTGTCCCCGAAGTACTGGTTAGCCACGCGCACGATGTCGTCCTTGCTCACCTGCTCCAGGCGCGCCATCTCGGCGACATAGTGGTCCCAGTCCTCGCCGGCCATGAAGGCCTGGCGCATGGTCGTGACGCGGGCGGTATTGGATTCAAGTGCCTGCTTCTGGCTTTTCTTGAAGTCATTGACGATGGCCGGAATGATCCAGTCCTCGAACTCGCCGGCCTTGATGTGGGCGATCTGATCCACCAGCAGCTGCTCGACCTCGGCCAGTGTCTGCCCT
>JACCDZ011471908.1_pt1 | contig 14813 bp, 2 predicted proteins | sample 7449551 | NCBI WGS metagenome assembly JACCDZ01 (sample SAMN15323452, study PRJNA562643) | freshwater metagenome | isolation source: river surface water | place: USA:Blue River Watershed | collected 2017-08-18 | reverse complement strand
CCGACCTCGGCTCATCCGTGGCGCAAACGCATGCTGCCGGAAGAAACAACACACGCGGCAGCGGCCATCACCTAAACCGGACATTTCTACTTGGGGAAGAACAGGACATTTCTAAATTGGGTTGACACACGCATTTAAATGTCTTGACCAGATATACGTATTGATGCACCTTGGTGCCCTCTATCCATAAATCTTGTATGGGGCTTGTTAGTGCCTGACACAAGAAGCAGCGAAACCTCTAGCACAATTACACCTGAGCAATCCTTTCAGGGTAACGCGCCTTCCATCACCTTGCCAAAAGGTGGGGGAGCTATTCGCGGCATGGGTGAAAAGTTTGCCGCCAATCCCGTGACCGGCACGGGCTCAATGTCTGTGCCGATCGCCACCTCGCCTGGTCGTTCAGGATTCGGCCCACAGCTTTCTCTTTCCTACGACTCCGGCGCAGGCAACGGCCCGTTTGGGCTTGGATGGAACCTCTCCCTTCCCTTGATCACCCGCAAGACGGATAAGGGGTTGCCCCGCTATCAGGATGGTCAGGAGCAAGAGCTTGACAGCGACGTGTTCATCCTTTCCGGAGCTGAGGATTTGGTCCCGGTGTACCGGCAGGATCCTGACGGATCGTGGGTTGCCGTACATCCTGGCTATCAACGCGACCCCACAGGATTCTGGGTTCGCGACCCGGCGGGTCACCTGGTCATCCATGAAGATGAACTAGACGGCTACCGAGTCCGCCGCTACCGTCCCCGCATCGAAGGGTTGTTTGCGCGCATCGAGCGCTGGAGCAGGATCGGTGTGCCAGGCAACGTCCACTGGCGCTCAATCTCAAAGGACAACATCCTCACGCTCTATGGGTTCGATGAGAACGCTCGTATTGCTGATCCGCTTGATTCCAGCCACATCTTCAGCTGGCTCATCTGCGAATCACGCGATGACAAGGGCAACGGTGTTCGCTACATCTACAAGAAGGAGGATGGGGCCTTTCAACTCCGGCCTGGTCAATCCGCGCCGTTCACGCAGGCTCATCAGCTCAACCGCGGCCTTGCCTCCGATCCACGCCGAACTGCCCAGCGCTACCTGCAGCGGGTGCTGTACGGCAACCTTAAGCCCCTGCTGAATGATGAGGGCCAGCGTCCTCGGTTTTTGAGTGATCTACCCTATCCTCCAACGGACAGCAGTGCGGACTGGCTGTTCGAAGTGCGCTTCGACTACGGGGAACTGGATGAGGGTGATCCTACGGGCCAGCCAGAGAAGCCCTGGCTCTACCGCCCCGATGCGTTCTCCAGCTACCGGTCAGGCTTCGAGGTGCGCACCTGCCGCCGCTGCGAACGGGTGCTGATGCTGCACCATATCCCGGATCAGCCGGCGGGTCCGGACAAGGCGGCGCAACCTGGTTACCGGGGCGTCGTGCGCAGCACCGACTTCACCTATGACGACGAGCTCGATCTCAGCCTTGCTACCAAACCTATCTACAGCTTTCTAAAACAGGTGGTGCAAACGGGGTGGAAGCAGGAAAGCAGTTCCACGACACGCCGCAGCCTGCCGCCTGTTGAGTTCACCTACACCGAGCCAATCGTGCAGGACACCGTGGAGGAAGTGGACCCTGAAAGCCTGGAAAACCTGCCCATTGGCGTGGACGGCATGGCCTACCAGTGGACGGATCTCCACGGCGAAGGCATTCCGGGCATCCTGACCGAGCAGGCGGGCTCGTGGTTCTATAAACGTAACTGGAGCCCCATACCAGACAAGTTGCCGGATGGCAGTGAAGTCGTAAGGGCGAAGTTCTCGGCGCTCGAAACCGTTGCGCTGAAGCCCAATGTTGCTGTCAGCAGCGGCGCGCAGTTCATGGATTTGGCTGGAGATGGTCAACCCGATCTTGTGATGTTGGATGGCCCTTTGCCCGGCCTCTATGAACACGACTTTGAGGAGGGATGGGAACCCTTCCGGCCATTCACATCCCGGCTCAACCGCAACATGCAAGATCCGAATCTCAAGTTCGTGGATCTCGATGCCGATGGCCATGCCGATGTCCTCATCTCTGAAGACGACGCGTTCGTTTGGCACCCCTCGCTCGCCGAAGCGGGTTTCGGCCCAGCCCAGCGTGTCGCTCGTGCGCTCGACGAGGAGAAAGGGCCGCACATCGTCTTCGCTGACGGCACCCAGTCCATCTACCTGGCGGACCTCTCCGGCGACGGCCTCACCGACATCGTCCGTATCCGTAACGGAGAAGCCTGCTACTGGCCCAACCTGGGCTATGGCCACTTCGGCGCCAAAGTCACGATGGACAATGCGCCCTGGTTCGACCATCCGGACCAGTTCGACCACAAGCGTATCCGCCTGGCCGACATCGACGGCAGCGGCACCACCGACATTATCTACCTGCACCGCGACGGCGTGCGACTGTTCTTCAACCAGTCGGGGAATAGCTGGAGCAAGTCTCGAATTCTGAATGTATTCCCGCGCGTCGATGACGTTGTCAGTATCGTGCCGACCGATTTGCTCGGCAACGGCACCGCCTGCCTGGTCTGGTCATCGCCCTTGCCCGGCGATGCGCGGCGGCCGATGCGCTATGTCAACCTCATGGGCGGGCAGAAGCCTCATCTGCTGATGAAGACGATCAACAACCTCGGGGCGGAGACGGGGGTCGCTTACGCTCCTTCGACCAAGTTCTACCTGCAAGATAAGCGCGACGGCAAACCCTGGATCACCCGGCTGCCGTTCCCGGTGCACGTGGTTGAGCGCGTCGAAACCTACGACCGCATCAGCCGGAACCGCTTCGTCACCCGTTACGCCTACCACCATGGCTACTTCGACGGCGAAGAGCGCGAATTCCGCGGGTTCGGCATGGTCGAGCAGTGGGATACCGAGCAGATCGGCGCACTTACCGCCAGCGGAGCATTCCCGCAGGGCGACAACATCGCTGCCGCCTCGCATGTACCGCCGGTGCACACTAAGACCTGGTTCCATACCGGCGTCTACCTCGGTCGCGAACGCGTCTCGCGCCACTTTGAAGGCGAGTATTTCCGTGAGCCGGGAGTGACCGTCGTGACCGCGCGGCCGCTGCTGCTCGACGACACCATCATTCCGTCCAATCTCACACTCGAAGAAGAGCGCGAAGCCTGCCGTGCCCTCAAGGGTTCGATGCTGCGGCAGGAGGTCTATGCCGATGACGCCGACCATCCCGGTGCCACGCAGGAGCAGATCCAGCGCGCCCGCAGGCCTTACACCGTCACCGAACAGAACTTCACCATCCGCACGCTGCAAGCCCTCGACAACAATCGCCACGCCGTCTTCTTCACCCATGCGCGCGAATCGCTCAGCTACCACTACGAGCGCAACCCCACAGATCCGCGCATCCAGCACGCGCTGACGTTGGAGGTGGACGACTATGGCAACGTGCTCAAGCAGGCGGCCATCAGCTATGGCAGACGCACTTCACCGCTGGCAGATGACTGGGATCGCAAACGGCAGACAACGGCTCTGCTCACCTACAGCGAAAACCGTGTCACCAACGCCATCGAGTCGGCCGACACGCACCGCAACCCGCTGCCATGCGAGGCCGTCACCTTCGAACTGACCGGCTATACGACCACCGGGCCGGCCGGTCGCTACCAAGCGTCAGACTTTGTCGAGCCCGATCCTGCAACGCCGGGCCGCCTGCGCCACAGATTCACCGCCCCTGAAGTCGCCTACGAAGTTACAGCCACCGGCAACCAGCGCCGCAGGCCCATTGAGCAACTGCGCACGCTCTACCGCAGAGATGATCTAGGCAGCCTGTTGCCACTCGGGGAACTGCATCCGCTCGCGCTTCCGGGGGAAAGCTACAAGCTCGCTATCACACCCGGATTACTCGATCAGGTATACGTGCGTGGCAGCCAGAGACTGTTGCCCGCGAATCCCGCTAGCGTCCTGGCAGGCGCTGGCGCCGACCGAGGCGGATATGTCGATCTCGACAACAATGGCCACTGGTGGATACCTTCCGGACGGATGTTCCATTCGCCGGATAGCGCGCATATCGCCACGCAGGAACTAGCCTACGCCCAACAGCATTTCTTTCTGCCGCATCGCTACCGCGATCCGTTTCACACCAACGCGGTCCGCACCGAGAGCGTCATTAAGTACGACGGCTACGACTTGCTGATAGTGGAGAGCCTCGATGCTGTCGGGAATCGCGTCACTGTTGGTGAACGGGATGCCCATGGCAACATCACGGTGCCTGGCAACGACTATCGCGTACTCCAACCGAAACTGGTGATGGACCCCAACCGTAACCGTGCTCAGGTGGCGTTCGACACCCTAGGCATGGTGGCTGGCACGGCGATCATGGGAAAACCGCTGCCCGACCCGGTGGAAGGCGACACGCTGACCGGTTTTGTCGCAGACCTCACGCAAGCCGAGCTGGATCAGTTCATGGCCGCGCCGCGCCAACCCTCACCCAACCCTAAGGAGAGCGAGGCGACCCAGGTTGTTCATGACCTCCTGCGGGGTGCCACCACACGCATCGTGTATGACCTGGATCGATTCATGCGCCTGGGTGAGCCGCCCTTCGCAGGCACCATTGCCCGCGAATCCCACGTTAGCGAGTTGCAGCAGAACGAGAAAAGCAAACTGCAGATCAGCTTCTCCTACTCGGACGGCTTCGGCCGCGAAATCCAGAAGAAGATCCAGGCCGAGCCCGGCCCAATTATTGACGGCGGCCCGATAGTCAACCCGCGCTGGGTCGGCAGCGGCTGGAGCATTTTCAACAACAAGGGTAAGCCGGTCCGCCAGTACGAACCCTTCTTCACCGCCACGCACGATTTTGAATTCGGCGTCATGGCTGGCGTCAGTCCAGTGTTGTTCTATGACCCAGCCGAGCGAGTCATCGCCACGCTGCATCCTAATCACACCTATGAAAAAGTAGTGTTTGATCCCTGGCGGCAGACCACTTATGACGTTAACGATACCTGCGCGCCGCGCAATCAACAGACCGGTGACCCGCGCACTGACCCCGACATCGGCGGATATGTCGCCGAGTACTTCAAGACCCAGCCCGCGACCTGGCAGACGTGGCACGCCCAGCGAATCGGCGGCGCCTTGGGACAAGACGAGCGCAATGCCGCCCAGCGCGCAGCAGTCCATGCCGACACGCCGTCCACCGCACACTTCGACGCGCTGGGTCGCCCGTTCTTGACCGTTGCGCGCAACCGAGTGGTTTGCCCCGGCCACAACCTCGACGGTACCGAAGAGAGCTTCGACACCCGTGTCGAACTGGACATCGAAGGCAACCAGCGCAGCGTGCGCGACGCCATCACACACACCGAGGCTCGTGATGCAGCCGGGACCCGGGTCATTGTCGACGACCCGCTGGGTCGCATCGTCATGCGGTACGCTTACGACATGCTGGGTAACCGCATCCATCAGCTCAGCATGGAAGCAGGTGCTCGCTGGATGTTGAACGACGTTGCCGGCAAGCCAATTCGCGCCTGGGACAACCGCGGTCACAACTTCGCCACTAACTACGATGCGCTACGTCGTCCGATTGAACAATACGTGCGGGGCACATTCAGCGACCCTGACCCTCTGAAACCAAATTCCGACCCGGACACGCTTAACACACCGGATGTGCTCGGCCTTCTGGTCGACAAGATTGAGTACGGCGAACCCCCGGCCAATGCGAGTCAAGCGGAACTGGATCGGGCGTTGAGGCTCAACTTGCGTACCCGCATCTATCGCCACTTTGACTCTGCCGGCGTCGCCACCAATGCGAGGCTCGACTCCAAGGACAATCCGATCGAGGCCTACGACTTCAAGGGCAACCTGTTGCGTAGCACTCGACGCCTTGTCACACGCTACTGGGAGATTCCTGACTGGTCACAGAATCCGCCGCCGCAACTCGAGTCCGAGTTCTTCGAAGGCAGTACCCGCTACGACGCGCTCAACCGCCCCATCCAGTCCATCGCCCCACATAGCAGCGTGCCCCGTCCTAGTCACCCGAACAAATTCAACATCATCCAGCCCATATTCAACGAGGCCAACCTGCTGGAGCGGGTGGACGTCTGGCTGGAACGCGCCGCCGAACCGGCCGCGCTGCTCGATCCAGCCATCGATGCGCCATCCCGCGTCGGTGTCGCCAATATCGACTACGACGCCAAGGGCCAGCGCCAGCGCATCGACTACAAGAACGGCGCCAGCACTTTCTATGACTACGACCCGCTGACATTCCGGCTGACCCACCTCTACACCAGACGAGGCGCATCCTTCATCGAAGACTGCGACAATCCGAATCCGCCTCCCTTGACCATTGCCGCATCGGATACCCCGCCTCAGGGCAAAGCCTGTGGCGTCCAGAACTTGCACTACACCTACGACCCTGTCGGCAACATCACCCACATCCAGGACGACGCGCAGCAGACCATCTACTTCCGAAATAAACGTGTCGAGCCGAGCAACGATTACACCTACGACGCGATTTACCGGCTGATTCAGGCCAGCGGCCGGGAGCATCTGGGGCAGCTTGCCAACGGTGATCCCAAGCCACCGACGGCGCCCGATGCCTTCAATGATTTTCACACCAGGCAAGACCATCCGAACGTGCTTAAAGCCATAGGCGCGTACATCGAGCGCTATGTGTACGACGCCGTTGGCAACTTTCTGCAGATGCAGCACCGTGGCAGCGACCCGGCGCATGCTGGTTGGACGCGCGCCTACGTCTATCACGAAGCTAGCCTGATCGAAGACGGCATCCGTGAGCCGGTGCGTAAGACCAGTAACCGCCTGACCAGCACCACGGTAAACCCGGCCGGCAACACTCCGCAGCCGGAAGCCTATCAGCATGACGCCCACGGCAACATGGTGCGCATGCCCCACCTGGGCGTGGGGCTGCCCGGGCCGAACATGCACTGGGACTACAAGGATCAGTTGCGTCGGACCGACCTGGGTGGCGGTGGCGCAGCCTTCTACGTCTACGACGCGTCAGGCCAGCGTGTGCGCAAGGTGTGGGAGAAGTCGCCCGCTCTTACCGAAGAACGCATCTACCTCGGCGGCTTCGAGATCTTCCGCAAACACAACGGCCCCATTGGGGACGACACAGCTACACTGGAGCACGGGACGCTACATGTAATGGACGACAAGCAGCGCATCGCACTGGTGGAGACGCGCACGCTCCCAAGGACACCGGACCCGAATGACCCTCTGCTACTGATCCGTTACCAATTCGGCAATCATCTCGGATCGGCCAGCCTGGAGTTGGATGAGCAGGCGCAGATCATTTCCTATGAGGAGTATTCGCCCTACGGCAGCTCGACCTATCAGGCGGTGCGCAGCCAGACGGAGACGGCGAAGCGGTATCGGTATACGGGGAAGGAGCGGGATGAGGAAAGTGGGCTGTATTACTTCGGAGCGAGGTACAACGCCCCATGGATTGCTAGATGGACAAGTTGTGATCCGGTGCGGGATGGCATTTCAACATCACTGTACGCCTCAATGGATTGCAGCCCATCTAACATCATTGATCCTGATGGCAGGAAGGGTGGGTGGTGGGATACGACGATTAGTGGAATCAGGGACGCAAACGCATGGATTAAGAAAGGGGCTGAGACTCTCGGGAGTCAAAGCCAAGACAACGCGGAAGCGCTTATAGAAGATGCTGGCTTAAAGAACGAGTATGTGGTCGGTGCCATCAGAGGCGCAGCTACAGTGCAGGCTGCAGTTGTTGCGACCGTAGCCGAAGTAGGTGCAGGTGTTGTCATGGTTGGTCCAAACATATTGGCGGGTCTGGAAAGCTCAGGAACGAATCTGGGAGAAGGCTTGGGCCATGCTGTCTATGGCGAATCGTCAGAGGAACGTTGGCTAGGTGTCGCACAGGCTTCTGCAGGTGTGGCGGAAGGAGCCTTGGTTACGATATCTGTCCTTGAGTTCGGCCAGGGTCCTCAGATAAGGACGAAGGTAACGCCGAAAACCGGCGAGGCTCAGGTAACGGCAAACAAGCGGCATGGCGATGCATTCGAAGAGCTCGTAACAAACGATAAGAAAAGCGTACTAACTGAGTCCGCTGAGCAAGTGACTGTCAGGCCGTATCAGAGTGCGCCGACTCCGCAGAATCCTAACCCTCCCTTGGCTACCCCAGTGAGACTGGACAATCTAGAACGATCACGTATTACAGGTGGATTTCGGATAACAGATGCAAAGGGTACGGCGACAGCTCCTCTAACACCAAATCAAACGACTGGATATCCACTACTCGAACAGTTTGGTGGTGTCGTACGTGGAGGAAACGGAGGCACAGCCTTTCCTGCTGGCACCGTTCTACCACCGACACCGGTTGGAATTATGCTACCGACTGATCTAGGAGCAAAGAAAGCGTTATCGTCAACAGTGAGCCAGCTGGCAGCGAAGAAGGTTGAGGAACATAGATGAGCAAGCGTAACAGGTGTAGGTGAGGACCAATGCGGCAGGAGAGAGGCTATAGAAAAGAAAAAGGTGCCAGGAACCATTGTTTGATCTATGAAGGGAAAGTAAACGGGAAGTCTCCATGAACTTTGAGCCGCAAAAAATCTTCATTGGTCTGATGGACTTCTTCTCCATCCTGCTGCCGGGTACGCTGCTGATCTTCTTGCTGATGGACGAGGTGGGCTTGGTCGTGCTTGGGGATCGGTTTTGCAATCTCGCGGGCTCGGAAGCCTGGGCCGCCTTCTTGTTCGCGAGCTATCTCTTTGGCCACCAGGTCTTTCTGCTCGGTGCCTGGCTCGACGAGCGCTACGACTGGGCCCGGCGCTACACACTCAACCTTGTTAGGAGCTTCGCATGCGAAAAGCCAATTTGAAGAAGGCGCCTCAGAGCGCGCCGTGCAAGCCGCGAGGCACTCGCTCAGCGACTGCCAACCCGACCGACCGTGTCTATGCGGTATGTGGGGCTGTGTTGTCTCGAGAGGGCACGCCTCTCAGCGGACTTCGCGTTGAGGCGTTTGATGCCGATCTGTCCGGTGTCAACGCGCTTGGGGCGACGACCACCGATGTACAAGGTCGATACGACATCACGTACGTCGAGTCTGCTTTCCACAAGACGTCTCAAGAAAAGGGTGGCCCCGAACTGTTCATCCGTGTCCTGGAACCGAACGGCAGGCTCCTCTTCGAAAGCCCTCCGGTTGCTAACGCGGGGCCTGAGCAACGCATCGACGCCGTTATTGCCACAGCGGATGAGAATGCACCCGCGGGCCGTTACGTGGTCAAGGGCCGGGTCAGTTCGCCCGATTTGCCTAGCTTTGAGGGTCTCACCGCCGCGACTCTCGAGTTCAGTGTTGGTGGGGCGAAAGAGCTCTGTCAGGTACCGATCGCTTCCGACGGCAGCTATAGTGCCACGTTGGATCTAGGAACTGGCAAAGCCGGTGACCTGCCCGACCTCTATGTGGCAGTGCGTGAGGGCAAAAAATCTCTGGGGCAGTCCGCAATCATCATCGACGCCATGCCAGGTACCCTCACTATCGATATTGCGTTGCCGCCCGGACTTACGACTTCGCAATCCGAGTTCGACACCATTCGCGCAAAGCTGGTCGCGATCTATGGAGGCCAGCTCGATCAAGTCGACGATGCGGCATTCGTCGAAAAGCTGGGGTACGTCGCCGCCAAGGTGGGCTGGGATGCGCGGATGCTTGCCATGGCTCGGCTCGCACTGCGTTATGGCCACGCCTCGGGGGACAAGCCGTCGCTGTCGGCTGAGCTGTATTACTCGATGTTTCGGGCCGGTGTGCCGGGTACGGAGGGCGCGCCGTTCCGCGTCTCGCCGGCGGCCGCGCTAGCGATTTGGGAGAAAGCCGGCAAGACCGGCGTGATCTCACCACTGTCTAAGAAGCAGCTCGCCAAAGCCAAGGCGATCTTTACCGAGCTCGCGAGCGACGCGTCTCTGGCCCTCAGACCCGTGCCGGGCACATCGACGTTGGAAGAACAACTGACAGTTTCGTTCGGCAACGACACGGAGGCCAAGCGCACACTTGCGCACCTGGTAGCCGCGCACGGCGATGATGTGACGACACTATGGAAGGAAGTGGGACGGGCGTTCGGCGAAGTACAACGGGATCGACTCAAGGTTGACGCCGCGCTGGCCGACCTCGCGCTGGGCAGTGCAACCGTCATTCGCAATCTTCGACAGGTATTGCCTGACCCGAGTAAGAACCTTGATGAGTTGGCTTTGCGCGGCTTCGCGCAGGCCGAACCGTGGCTTTCGTTCGTGTCGGACGACGAGATTCCCACCGCCATCGAGGGGGAGGGGCCCAGCCAGCGACGACAGCGGTATGCAGAGTTGCTGGCGGCGCAGGTCCGGCTAGCCTATCCCGTCGCCGCACTCGCGCACAACCTCCGTGAAGGGCGAGTACCCACCGACCAGAACTCCAAGGAGGCCGTGGCCGCATTCCTTACTGAGCATCGTGCCGACTATCGCTTGGGTGAAGAGCCACTCGAGCAGTACCTCACTGCGAAGGAAGTTACTATTTCTAACGATGTTCGTAACGAGCTTAAGAAAATTGAGCGGGTCTATCAGCTGACGCCGACCGACGAGGCGATGAGTGCCTTGCTCCAGGCTGGCATTCACTCCGCGTATCAGGTTGTGCAGTTTGCGCCAACGGAGTTTGTCAAGACGTTTGCAGTGCAGTTGGGTGGTGAATCGGTCGCGCAGATGGTCATGGCGAAGGCGCAGGAAGTTCACGCCACAGTGATAAACCTTGCCGTAGCCTATCATGCGGAGCAAAGCCTCCTTCAGATCGGTCCGGCACATGCGCCGATCATGAACCAAGCGCCTGTGCACCGTGCGCTTTTACAGGCGAACGCGTCCGCTGCTGCGACGCTCGAAACACTTTTCGGTGAGTTGGATTACTGTGCCTGTGAGCATTGCCGTTCGATCCTCAGTCCAGCCGCGTACTTTGTCAACCTCCTGCAGTTGTGCGATCCGGTCGATGCGCCCCCCGCGGGGAAGCGCCGGCCGATGGACGAACTCCGCCTGCGGCGTCCGGACCTTGAGGAGCTGCCGCTGACCTGCGAGAACACGAACACGCCGCTCCCGCACATCGACTTGGTGAACGAAACCCTCGAGTACTTCGTTGACAGTGTGGGCAAGCCAACTCTGACGTTGGCGGGGTATCGAGGTTTTAACACGGATCCCTCCGTGCCCGCACAGGATCTGCTGACGGAGCCACAGAATGTGCGTGCCTCGGCATACGCGAATCTCGCCAGTGCGAAGTTCCCGCTAGCGCTGCCATTCAACGAGCCGCTCGAATCCCTCCGGCATTACCTGAAACCGTTCGGACTGACGCTGGCACGTGCGATGGAAGCCTTGCGCGTGGACGAGAATCTTGATGCGGTCAATCCCACGCCATACGCGTGGCGCGACATCCTGATCGAGGAGATGGAGCTGTCGCGCGGGGAGTATGCGTTGTTGACTGACCGCACGCTGACGATCCGTGAGCTCTATGGCTTTCCGGCGGGCGTTCCCGCAGTTCCTGCCAACCTGCGCCAGGCTCAGTACTTCACTCGCCGTGTTGGCATCTCGTACGAGGAACTGGCCAACATTCTGCAGACCCGCTTCGTCAATCCGAACGCGTGGGTCATTCCGCTCGCCAGTAAGCTCGGCGTGACGCTCGCTCAGATCAAAGCGTTTGCCGCGACGCCGGTCTCGTCCGCGAGCAATGCGGCCTTCGAAGCCCAGTTGAGCGCCGGCCTGGACGCCGCGCAGTTCGGCGGTTCCATCGTGACGTGGGTACGCGATAACGCCAGCACGATCTTGGGCCTGCTCACTCTCTACAACACCGCTGCCGATCCTGATCCGTGTGACTTCTCGCAAATGCAGTTCCGTTACGCTGATCCGACAGCCAACAACGGCGAGGCGCGGGAAATCGAGTTCATCCGGCTGTTACGCTTCATCCGCATCTGGCGCAAGTTGAGGTGGCCGGCCGCCTCGCCTGAAGAATTGCCACGACATTGGTCGATTGCCGAGGTCGATGCGACGCTCGCGGCCCTGTACCCGGTCACACAGTTGCCGTTGGATGCCAACGAAGCGACTAACCTTCAGCGCCTGGACGAGGGATGCAAGATCCTGCTGTTGCGTTTGGGGGCCTTGCTGCGTCTGATGCACTCGCTGGGAGTGCCTGATGCAACGGAACTGGGCAGTCTGCTGGCATGCGTGGCGCCAATGCAAGGCACTGGCCAAGGCACGCTGTATCGCACATTGTTCCTGTCGGCGGGCTTTCTGCGCGAGTACCCGGCATTCACGCTGGATTCAGGTGCGCGACCTGTCGCCAGCAATGCCAGTCTGGTCGCGAACCACGCCAGTGCACTGCAGGCGGCCTGCCAACTCAGCGCCAGCGAGTTCGAACGGATCGTTCAGGAACTGGGACCTCAAGGGACTGCCTTGCCGGCAGCCGCCACGCTGGCCACCCAGCCATCTGCCGGCGATCTCCAGGTGATGCTCGGGCGGGGTCCGGCTCCAGCCGAGACGCAGTATCTCTTGCGCTACTTCCGAACGGAGACGATGTCCCGTGTCTACCGGCGCGCCTGGCTTGCACGCAAGTTGCGGCTGAGCGTCGAGGAGCTCCTGCTCATCAGTCGATACAGCGGACTCAGCTTTGAAGGCGAGATCGGCGCTGTGAGTTCGTCGGATCCGCCCAACCAATTTGAAGCTCTCGTTCGATTGGTGTCTGCGGTCCGAGCGGCGGGTTTGACGCCAGCTGAGGCGTTGCTGCTGTTCTGGAACCACGACTTGCTGTCGGCCGGTCGGCCCGCCCGGGATGCTGCGCTCGCCTTCGCAACCACCGCGCGAGCCGAACTGGCGAGCGTTGAGCGCTCAATGGTACCTACCGACGATCCAGACAGCGCATTGCTGACCCAGTTGTTGTCGAGTGTCTTCAGTGCCGATACGGCAGGTCGATATCTGGACTTCGTGGAACGCCGTGCCCGCTCCGAGGTTACGTATGCCCACAACGCAGCCACTTTGTCTGCGCAAGTGCTACTAGTGGGCGACGGTCTGGCCTACGACGACCTGTTCAAGCGCCTGCAGTACACGAAAGGCGTCATGCCGCCCACCGTCCTTGCCGCATTACTGAATCCGGCTCTCAACCTACCGCAGGCGTTTTCCGATGCCGTAACCGCCCTGTCCGCGAAATCGGAGGAGTTCTTCCTGCAGTTGAATCAGCCAGCCCTCCGTGTGGCCCATGATACGTATTTTACCTCCAACGCTGCGGCAGAGGTCAGGCGACGCCAGTTGCTGTCTGATGTGATAGACGCCTTGAAGCCCCTGCGGCGCCGCCAGGTCTTGGTGGCGCGGTCAGCATCTATGCTCGAAGCGCACACGGAATGGCTGACGCCTTTGCTCTCAACGCCGAGCCTGCTCTGCTCCGCGCAGGCAGTGAATCAGGACGCAATGCACGATTTTCTGGCAGTCGGCGGGGAAGGCGTCGTCGGCGAATACTTCTTTGCTAATCTGATCGGTGCGGTGGCGGATGCGCACGATGCCAACGCCGGACGCATCGACTATGCGTCTGCGACGGCACGCACCTTGCCCGCGAATGGACTCAACCCGGGGCAGTCGATTGCCGGCCGCTGGACCGGCTATGTCGAGATCCCAGCGTCAGGCATTTTCAATCTGGAGATAGAACTAGAAGCCGGGGCGCCGCAGCCCGTGCTGACGTTGGGTGGCGCGGCGATCACCTTGCAGGCGGTTGGCGGCGGCCGCCCTGCGTGGCGCAACGCAAGTGCCCTTCAGTACCAGCCGGGAACACTCGTGGCATTCGTACTGACAGTTGCCGGCGTGAAAACGAGGGTCAGGCTTCTGTGGCAGACCGGCAACATCGCCCGTTCGTCGGTTCCTGGGGCCGCGCTCTATGACCTGACCATCGTGAACAATCTTGTCGACACCTATGTTCGCGCGCTGCGTGCTGGTGTGCTCCGCCAGAAGCTTGAATTGAGTGACGAAGAGGCCCTGGCGCTGTTCAGCCGACCGAGCCTTGGGATCACCATCGCGGCTGTAGTGCGTCCGCTGTTGGGCGCACTACCTGTGAGTTCGGCGCTGACCGTAACGGTACAGGTGGCGCTTGGTAAAGCGCTTTCTGCGCTCGTCGGCTACTGCCGGATCCGACACGAGCTGGAGGCGACGTCGGAGGCCATGCTTCCTTTGCTTGTTGATCCATCGGCCGCAGTCGCTGATGCGAACGGATCGTTTGCAAGGCTAAGCGGATGGAGTACGTCCACGGTCGACGCCATACTCTCCCGTATGAAGGTGCTGAATGTGGGAAACCAACCTGATCGCGCCGCGCTGCGCAATCTAACGACCGCGCAACGAGTCCACGATGCGATTCGCGTCGTCAAGGCGCTCGGCGTCAGCCACACCACCGCTTTTGCCAGCATTGCAAATGCACCGGCGCAAACCGCCGTGTCCGACATGTATGCAGCCCTGCGTGCTCGGTACTCCGCTTTGGATTGGTCAACGCTGATCAAGCCCATCAACGACACTTTGCGCATGCGCCGCCGTGATGCGCTGGCGGCCTTTGCGCTTGTTGGGCTTTCCAACGACACGGATCCCTCGCGTGCGGCGATCGACACTCCTGATCGACTGTACGAGTACCTGCTTCTCGATGTCCTGATGCACCCGCGTGTGGAGACATCGCGGATCCGGCAGGCCACTGCCGCCGTTCAGCAGTTCATCCAGCGCCTGGTCGACCTGCCGGGGGCGGAGCCCAGCGACATTCACATCCCACTCGCGATGCGCGAGCAATGGCCATGGATGAAGCGCTACCGCGTGTGGGAGGCGAACCGCAAGGTCTTCCTGTATCCGGAGAACTGGCTCGAGCCGGAGTT
>JACCDZ011226142.1_pt1 | contig 14817 bp, 12 predicted proteins | sample 7449551 | NCBI WGS metagenome assembly JACCDZ01 (sample SAMN15323452, study PRJNA562643) | freshwater metagenome | isolation source: river surface water | place: USA:Blue River Watershed | collected 2017-08-18 | reverse complement strand
GACCAGGGTAACCATGTCGCAAGAACCCTCGGTGCTGTACGCCCTAACCGGTACTATCAGCAATGCAGTGACCATGGAAAACTTCGAAAAGGTGTTTATGTTCGTGGAACGGATGCCTGCTGAGTTCCAGATCATCACCCTGAAGAACACGCTGCATCGGAACCAAAGCATCGACAAGCATCCGTCGATGGGCAAGTGGTACCAGAAGCTGGCTACGTCGCTGATCTAAGCCACGATTCTCCCCCCTTTGGTAGAAATAATCAAAGCCGCCTTAAGGTGGCTTTTTTCATCATATGAATGCTTTGACAACCCAAGTGATGAAAGCCTCTTCCAATACGGAAGGGACAGAATCATCCCAGACTCCAACAACAACCCGACAGAGAATCTGCGCTCTCGTAACCTTTCCTGGTTTCGTAGGGGTGCAGGAGCACCCTTCATTCACTACCAAACAGGTCCGCCGAGATCTGTGCTACCTAGTTCTTAGAGAAACCAATGGTTGATCATGTAACCGTAAAACTAGACTTTCTAGTCTCTCAAATCGGTATTGTTCACTCCAAGATTGGAGATCCTGATTGGAGAAACTTGTATAAAAACGTAATGCGCTTTGGGTTCAGGATTGTGCCTAACTTCCCCATTGACGAAGTAGAATCTCTTAAAGCTTCAGGAGTCGCTTACGACTGTTACTGGGACGGAGGCTCGTATTTTAATTCAGGAGGACATAGCACACGCTTCTCTCCTGACGGGGAACTCATCTACAAAGTCATCAAAGACGCAGATGAAAGGCAATGCATTCTTCCGTGGGATAACCAGGAAGAGTACGGAAAGCTCTACATGGCTCGTCAACTCGTTGCACCTAAGAAAGGATAACTAATGACTCAAGCGGCGCACGAAATCGCCCTCGATAAGGCCAAGGTGCGTCTGCTCAGTCGAGCTGACAGCGCCTTCTTCGCTACCCTGTGTTTCTCGTTGAAGCATCGCTTCGATGAGAGCAACCCGACTGCCTCCACCGATGGCCGCACCATCTGGTTCGGTATCGAGTTCTGGATGAGCTTGGACACCGATGAGCAGTTGTTCTTGCTGCTGCACGAGACGCTTCACTGTGCCTACATGCACATGCTGCGCCGTGGGGATCGGGATCCTCGTCGATGGAACGCAGCCGCTGATTACGTCATCAACCTTCAGTTGGTGGATCGTGGCTTCAAGATGCCGTCCATGGGGTTGCTGGAACGGCGGTACGCCAACATGAGCGTCGAGCAGGTCTACGACAAGCTGCCTACCCAGCTACCCATGGAGATCATGATGGATCTGTTGCCAGGAGAAGGAGATCCTGGAGCTCTGACTGAAGAGATTCAGAACATTGTCATGCGTGCTGCAATGGCTTCCAAAGCAGCGGGAGACAAGCCGGGATCTATCCCCAACGAGATAGAGATTGCTCTAGAGAAGTTCCTTAACCCAAAACTTCCTTGGCATCGGATTCTGGCTCAGCACTTCAGGGCTTATGCCAAGAACGACTACTCCTGGCGTCGTCCTAACCGCAGGTTTTTTCCCCAGCACTATCTTCCAAGCATGTATTCCGAGGCTCTGGAAGACTTGGTGATTGTGTTGGATTCATCTGGCTCAGTCAGAGACAAAGACTTCAATGTCTTTGTCTCTGAAGTGGCATCTATCTTAAGGTTTCAGAAACCAAAGAAGATCACACTCATCCAACACGACTGGAAGATCAAGAGCATCGATGTTGTCTCCAGTGTCGAAGAGCTTCGCAAGATCAGCTTCACAGGCCGAGGCGGCACATCGATCTACGAGGTTGAGCAATGGATCATGGCCAACAAGCCTCAGCTCACGCTGTTCTTTACCGATGGCTACTTCGCTCAGCACGAGCAGAAGGTACCTACCGATGCCATCTGGCTCATCCACAACAATCCTAAGTTCGCCCATCCCTATGGAAAAATTATCCACTATGAGATCACGTAAGCGGCTAATTTATGGTCATGGGGTTAACGACGCAGACTACCCAATTTCATTTATCGATGCTACGGGTAAGCAGATCAAGTGTGCCTACTATCAGAAGTGGAAGAGAGTGTTCAGGCTCGTTCCTCGAGCTTGTGTTGGAACAACCTATACACGCCCATGAACATTGACACTCCTACCCTAACAGAGTCCCCCACCTTCCAGCTATCAGATGATCAGCAAGAAGCGATGGAGGGACTCTCCTCATTTCTATTGGATCCTGATGCCCAAGCGTTCACGTTAAGTGGATACGCTGGCTGCGGGAAATCCACCCTCGTCAGGTACTTCTTAGATAACCTAGAGAAGTTCTACCTAGCAATTCGCTTGGTATTTCCTGACTACAAACCGATGACGATTGCTCTCACAGCAACTACCCACAAAGCTGCTGAGAGCCTAGGTCACATAACTGGTGAGTCTGTAAGAGTCATCCATAGTTACCTTGGACTTCGAGTTGCCAACAACTTTGCAACTGGAGAATCAGGATTGGCTCTTGTAAAGACTCATACGAAGCCAAGGAAGGAACTGGTCATCGTAGATGAAGCCAGTTTCCTTGATCCTGATGTACTTGGATACTGCTTCAGTAGAACTGAAGAGTGCAAATTCATCTTCATCGGGGATCCAGCTCAACTGACACCCATCAAGTGCAGCAGCTCACCAGCATTCAAAGCTGGCTTTCCTGGGGTCTCTTTGACCAAGGTCATGAGACAAGCAGAAGGCAACCCCATCATTGATCTGGCCACCAAGTTCCGTAACACAGTGAATACTGGGGAATGGTTCAGCTTCAATCCTGATGGACGACATGTTGTCCAGGTCAAAGATGAATCCCAATGGGAACATCTCATCGTCAGTGAGTTCAATCGGCCTTGTTGGAAGCACAGAGATTCAAAGGTACTGGCTTGGACTAACAAGGCTGTCATCAACTACAACCAGTACATCAGAAATGTAGTTAAGGGAGACCCTAATTTCCAGAAGGGAGATGTGGCGATCTGCAACTCCTTCTGCACTCCTCAAAAAGGGAGATCAATTCGAAACGATTCTACTGTTTACATCTCTGATGTAGCTAAAGATGAGAGATTCGGGATTGAAGGGAATAGGTACTTGTTGGATGGAAACACCCAAGCTTTCATGCCCCACAGACTTGATGAGAAGAAGGACCTACTGAAGCTTTTGTCCAGGAAAAATGACTTCGTTGCTTTTGATGAAGTCTCTAACTGGATTGACTTGCGTGCTCAGTACTCATGCACGGTCAATAAGGCTCAAGGATCTACCTTTGATAAGGTATTCATCGATCTGAACGACATTTCTGGCTGCAACAATGGTAACCAGATTGCTCGTATGTTGTACGTTGCTGTTTCTCGGGCTCGTGAAACCGTCTACTTCTATGGAGACCTTGCCTGAATCTAACCCAATACGAAGTCAACCATGTCCGATTCACTTCACCACGATCCAAGAACGAAGCAACAACTCAGGGATGCAATCCATGAGTTTCTCTATGCACCTGTCGAGAGACACTTTAAAGCACGTATAGAGACCATCATTGACCAGAACTGTCTTCTAGGCAGTTTCTCTCATAAGTCCTTTTCATACAAAGGACACCTATTCAATGTGGATTCGTCTCCTGTTCCCTTTGGCAAGAGGAATCCTTTGGTTGCCACTCTACGTCCTATGGTGGATCAGTACCTATTGGATCGCAAGAAACTGAACGAGGAAGAGTTGCCTTTCGTATTGGGCTTCATCAACACAGCCCTGAACTCCTCCAACTCTTTCCCTGACTATCTTCGATTGCTCCCTGAAGCAGTGCATAAGCCTATTCAGGAACTGGCTCAGACCTGTACTTGCTGCACAGCAAATTTGTCTGAAGCTCGTATCGAAGACATCACCAAACGATCTCAACTCTCTATCTCAATGATGAAGGAACGTGTGATTCGTAACCTACTGATTTGATCATGAACTGCACGATCTGCAAGCGACCAGTCAAGCTGGTTCCCTCAGCAAGGGAACGCGCAGCTAAGGTTGGGGGAACGCCTCAACAATACGAACGAATGTTTCCCCGTCATGCCGAGTGCGAACTGGCTCTTCGTAAGAAGCAAACCAGTGAGCTTATGGCAAGGAAGAAAACGCCATGATCCGAAGACACATTGCTAATCGTTAGCAGACCATCCACCGGAGAGCACAATGAAAAGCATTCTGGGCAAAAGCGCCCACAGCCGAATCCTTTACGCCTACCTGGCGCGCCTGACGCCGGCCCACATTGACGAAATCCGTGACGCCGCCCTTGCGGCGCAGCGGGCTGCCTTGAATGAAGGCATGCGCGGCCAAATCGAAGCACAGCAGAACATGATGCTCGCGACTCTGACGGCAGTTGGCCTGATGTCAGATTACGACCGAGGTCTGGTGGATGAGGTCATCCGTCGAAACCTTGCCAATCCGGATCGCGAGGACACGTATACGAAAGGCCCGGTTAGCGATGGAGGGATGGACCCGCGCGATCGGCCGAATTGCTAACCGTTAGCAAACCGCCCACCGGAGAAACCAATGAACAGCCAACACTTCGATCTATGAGAACTCCATGCAACACATTGCCTTTCGAGAGGGGGTTACGTCTTTCGAGACGGCTATCCTCGTCAAAGCCTCTGCCCTCAAAAAGACTGACCTCCTAGTCAATTACGTCCATCCTCTCAGTGAGATGGGAGTCAAACCAGAAGATGTGGTTGCCTTCTCTCTCAAGCATGGGGATGGAGGCAAGGCTTCCGCTTCCTTGATCAAGGAATACCTTGGGAAGCTTCTCCTTGCTCTACAGAGTCTTGGAGTATCCACCCTCTACTGCACAGACTCCAACTACTTCAAGGTCCTTGCTGGAGTCTCAAAAGCAGAGCCTCAAATTGGCTATGCATTGCCTTGTAGAGTCAAAGGGTTTGAACTATTCACTGTGGTTCTTGGGCTCAACTATCAACAGTTGATCTACAACCCATCCCTACAAGGAAAACTCGAGCTCACCCTGAAGACGGTTGCATCTTATATGAATGGAACCTACACCCCTCCTGGGAATGGAGTCATTCATAGAGCTCAATACCCTGCAACCCTACAAGACATCGCCGCTGCTCTAGATAGCTTGATGCAATATCCCAAACTGTCTTGTGACATTGAAGCCTTCAGCCTTGATTTTGATAAGGCAGGCATTGGGACCATCTCCTTTGCTTGGGATAATCACAATGGAGTGGCCTTTGCCATTGATTACGCTCCTCTATCAGTTAAGTCAGAGAAAGGGTTCTACGGAATTCGTCAAGACAACCAGCAAGTGAAAGAGCTTCTCCGTGTGTTCTTTGAACACTATCAAGGGGAACTCAGATTTCACAATGCCAACTATGACGTGAAGGTACTCATCTATGAACTGTGGATGAAGAACCTACTTGACACTGAAGGTATGTTGAAGGGCCTTGAGATCCTGTCTAGAAACCTCGACGATACCAAGCTGATCACTTACCTAGCGACCAACACTACAGCAGGTAATGTTCTTAGCTTGAAGCCAAATGCTCAAGAATTCTCAGGTAACTATGCAGTAGAAGAGATCAGTGACATCAGGAAGATTCCTCTTCCAGACCTCCTTCAATACAACCTTGTTGATGCTCTCTCAACCAACTATGTCTATGACAAGTACTACTCTGTCATGGTTCAAGATAGACAAGAGGAGCTATATAAAGGACTATTCCTAGATTCTCTTAAGCTCATCATCCAGATGGAGCTTGTGGGAATGCCACTCTCTAAGAATAGAGTCGCAGAGGTAAAGTCCAAACTGGAGAGCGCCCTACATGGTCATCTCCAGATCTTTGAGAACAACAAGATCATTGAAGCTCTTCAAGAGCTGCTGACTCAGACATCCTGGGAAAAGGATTACGAGTCCAGGAAGGCGAAAGCCAAGAACCCAGACAAGATCAAACCAAAGAACAGAGACACCTATCCTCAAGAGGTGTTCAATCCCAATTCAGGTCCTCAACTTCAGAGGCTGTTCTATGAAGTGATGGGATTGCCTATCCTGGATCGTACCGATACGGGTCAACCAGCGGTCGGTGGAGACACGATTGAGAAGCTTCTCAACCATACCCGCCAGGTCGAAAACAAATCGATTCTAGGGGCTCTGATCGGCGTTGCCGAAGCATCCAAGATTCTGGGTACATTCATCCCTGCTTTTGAGAGAGCTCTCCAAAAGGATCCTGGTGACATTGTTTGGCTTCATGGTTGGTTCAACCTAGGAGGGGCTGTCTCAGGAAGATTGAGCTCCAACATGCAGCAAATCCCTGCTGGGAATACAGGAACAGAAACCAAGCAATACTACGGGAAACTCATCAAGAGTTGCTTTGTAGCTCCTGAAGGGTGGCTGTTCTGTGGGGCAGACTTCAATAGTCTTGAAGACTATATCTCAGCACTCACAACAAAGGATAAGAACAAACTTGCTGTCTATGAGAAAGGTTTTGAAGGTCATTGTTTGAGAGCAGCCTATTACTTTAGGGATCAGTTGATTCATATTGACTTGGATGACCCCAAGTCAGTGAATACGATCAAGAAGACCCACCCTGTCCTGAGACAGGACAGTAAGCCTGCTACCTTCCTTCTCACCTATGGTGGAACCTATCACGGACTCATGAATAACCTTGGTTGGTCAGAGTCTGATGCCAGAAGAATTGAAGCCAATTACCACGCACTCTATAAAGAGTCAGATGCATATGTGGATAGAAGGCTCAAGCAAGCCACAAAGGATGGCTACGTCGAAGTTGCCTTCGGCCTTCGACTCCGCACACCTTTGCTCAGTCAAGTAGTGTGGGGATCCTCTGGAATTCCATATGAAGCGAAGGCCGAGGGGCGTACCGCAGGTAACGCCCTAGGCCAGAGCTATGGACTCTTGAACAATCGTGCTGCTGTTGCTTTCTGGAAGGAGGTATGGGCTTCTCCATACAGGTACGATGTGCTACCCACAGCCCTGATCCATGACGCTATCTATCCTTTGGTTCGTCGTCGTCTGGATGTAGTGGAGTTCGTCAATAGAGCTCTCATCAATGCCATGCGTTGGCAAGAGCTTCCTGAGATCCAACATGATGTAGTGAAGCTAGGCGCTGCTCTAGATATCTATTGGCCCTCTTGGGCTGACCCAATAACACTTCCAAACGATGTTGATGGAGCAACTATTGATGCCCATATCACCAAGGAATTGGAAGCTCGTTTGAACAAGGATCACTAGACGACAGAACACAAGCTTCTCCCACCACAAAGCCCTCTTCGGAGGGCTTTTTTATTGCTTTATGAAAACCACTGAACTCATAGGACTGTCCCTGAATTGGGCGGTTGAAACCGCTCTAGGCGGCAAGGAGCCAATCATTATCAATCCCCCGAGGATGCCGAAAGGTATCTATAGGAAAGGATTGGGGCTGTATCGGCGATGCACCTCTACCTCTTGGAGGGACGGAGGACCAATCCTTGCTGATAACCGAATTGGCATGCAGTACCTGGCATACGGGAGACTACATTGGGGAGCTCGTATGCAGAAAGAGGATGAAACCTTCGAGCAAGCCAGACTGGTTCTAGGACCTACCTATCTCATTGCAGCAATGCGCTGCTTCTGTCTTCACCAACTAGGTGAAGAAATCGAACTCCCTCAAATCTTGAAAGATGATGATGAGTTTGTGCTTATCCATACGGATAGCACATTCCACGAGGAAGACTGACCTTCTACACCCACTCTCCTAGAGAGTGGGTTCTCTACATGAATCGCAAACACTACTCAACTGAAGAAGATTCGGTTAACCAATACAACCGTCCTAAGAACAAGGACTCCAAGAAGTCACAACTACGTGATGCTAGGAGGAACAAGCAACAGAAGCGAGATACCTATAGCCAGAACAAACAACGTGCTTAAGTTCATCACCGAGAACAGATTCAGCCTGTGTGAGAAGTAGTTAGCCCATAGGGGACAGCATCTCAGGAGTCACAACCACGGTACCAGTTTGACCAAACTCCTTGTGGTACGTCACTCCCATAATTTGTCTCTCACTAAACCACCCTCCTCTTGCTGCATGAGCATCTCTAGCAGCAAGAGTGCTATGTTGAGTAACAGTCATCCCTGAGTGTTCTTTGATCTCTACATGATGCCTATGACCACAGTGAGCGTATCTCTTTGTGGTAGTTCCCCAGATTCCTGGGAACTGAGCAGCAAACAGTAGAGGAAGGTGTTCGTTCTTCTTCAAGTGTCCATGATGCCAACCCAACATGGTCTTACCAAATTGGTAGGCATAGTAGGGAAGCTCAGACTCGATGATCTCTACTCGAGGTTCGTTCTCATAGAGAACACTGAACATGGCTCGAAGCCAGACAGATGAGCTGATGTCATGGTTCCCTTCTGCCAGAAGGACAACCACTTCTTCATGATGTTGAAGAGCTACATCAATGACTCTACGAAGAATTCTGATGGAAGCTCTGACCATCTGAGGCATTCGTCCATCGGCATCAAGAATATGCCCATGAGTAGGAGTCACTGGATTCACTGCCGAATCGTAGTGAAGGAAGTCTCCCAGTTGAGCAATGACAGCCTTCTTGGATCTAGGGCTCTGGAGGATCAGACGCTCTGTAGCTCCAACAAGAGTCTGCTCAGCAATCTCAATATCCCAGTCATGTCCTCCTTCCTTGTGCCAAGCAAGCATCCCCACATGAGAATCTGTGAGGGTATAGACATTGAGCAGGTGATCGAGACTGGCTCCGGGCGAAGCCAAAGGGGCCAGTCGAGGAACATCTTCACACATAGCTTCAGCAGAAGCTTTGATCAAAGCAATCTGAGCATCCAGATCTGCTGTCGTCTTCACCCACTGAAGGAGAGGAACCCCTTGTTTGTACAAGGTGGTTGTTCCCTTGGTTCTGAAGCCTTCAGGCGCAGTCACAGTCATATCATGCTCGGGTGCCCAGCCCTTACGGGCTGCCACCGCTCGCATGGATCTTAGGGATCTATTAATGGTCTCCCACTTCACTCCCAACGAATCTGATGCTGCTTGAGTATCACCATTGAAGGCTTTAATGGCCTTCATGTATTGCAGTTGTCTAGGAGTAGCGTACTGCTCGTATCCGGTCATTTGCTCAATTCTTCTCTGACTGCATCGTACTGGGACTTACAGGCAATGTAATGGACTCGGATGGTGTCTGCTCTTTCGGCTTCAAGAACATCCTCTTCTCCAAACGATCCAAGAATGACGGATCCGTTATCGATGCTGGCAAGCTCGGAAGGCTTGGTATCTGGACTGGTTTTGGAGAGGGTATTGAAGAGGAGATTGGCTGTAGCTTTGGATTTGCGCAGCCGCTCAATAAGAGCATCCCGCTGAACAGTGAGAGCACGAACATCTTCATAGGTTTGATCTCTTACGAATTCTGCGACTCGCGCAATGCGCTCGCTCTGGTTTCTCTTCTTCTGTTCCTCGCTTACATGAGCTGCTAAAGCTTCCTTTTGAAGTGTAGACAGGGTTTCTGCAAGCTCTGCCTCTTTAGCTCTAGAGCCTGCAAGCTGGTGTGTTTGCCATAGGGCATAACCCAATACAACAACTATCAAGCCAATAGAAACATAGGCTTGTAGCCTTGAAAGTATGAACATAGATGCCTGTGTTATTGCAACGAGAGGCATTTTGCATGCCTCTCTAGTTGTCTAGTCCAAACTCCGTAGCAAATCTCGTTGCCTGGAGTTGAGCAGTCGTACCCGCCAGGACCCTTCTTCCAGTTCAAAAGGGAATCACACGCAGCTACGTATTTCCATTCAAGTATGTTTCGTCTCATAGACGACTTGAGCCAGTTGCCAATACCAAACTGGTATACAAAGTCCATGTAGAGATCAAATTCTTCTTGATGGAGATAGGCTCCTTCCAGAGACTTCCTAAAAGCCTCTTCTTCTCGAGTGATGTGAGTATTCATCACTACTAGTGCTCTTTGCAGAGTGATGGATTCCCCCATCTTCACAGGGGAACCATCTTCCCAATAGGTAGAGCCAAAACCAATGGTAGGACGATCATCTTTGACAGGGATAACAGCTTTGTCTGTGTACCCCTCGTACTCCACCAAACCAATCAATGCTGATGCGGAAATGGTCAATGTTGCGACCAAGTTCCTAATCTTCATCCTTCCGGCCATTTCGGCTTCCTTCATACAGCACAGGTTGAGGTATCAACCTGGTTACTAGTGCCGCTACTGCGGCAAAGACTGTGAGCAAGGCAAATGCTCTAGGGGGAATGGCTTCCTCATAGAAAGGGAGTGCCACTTCAAGGATCGTGAACAGTATTGTCAGAGCCATGAAGCGGACACTCCAAGCCTTGATCAGGATCTGTTTCCAGTTCCAAACCAAGGGCATGATTACCGTCCAGGACCAGGAACATCCGCTAGCTGGAGCCTACGTTCCACCAAGTTAAGCCTGTACTCAAGTAGAGCAATGGCATTAGCTGTAGAAGCTCCCGAAGAGTTATAGGCTCTCACATTGGCTTGTACTTCATTGAGGGTGGCTCCTACTGTCTCCAGCTTGTAGTACATGCTAACGATTGCCCCGATACCAATAAAGGCAGCCGTAAGCAAAGACCACAAGGGGATCTTAAAGTCCACCATTCTGAAAATCTGGCTATCACCAGAAGGTCCTTTCTGCGGATTAGGTTGTTTTGCTTGGTTCATAGCTCCTCCTTAGCTAGGGAAAACCCAGGGAACAGGATTCAGCCTGTAGTCTGAATCACGGATGGTGTCTGGGTACAAACTGTGTGGAGTAACTGCACCCCAAGATCCGTTATTCCACGCAGGAGGTGCTGCGCTACCTGTACCGTTATTTTGAGGAGATACAGTAACCATCATTACCGGGTGCCAGTTTCCATCAGTGGGGACTTTCCCCCAGTTACACGCCATAGGCCCAAACACATAAGTGCTCCCTCGATAGCAATCCAACCCAAGTCTGGTAATGATTGAGGCATTGGCTCTGTCTGTACCTACCAGACGAACCCAAATCAGGGTTGCCATTGCAGTTACCGAGCTCAGAGCATACGAACCCAATCCAACATAGAAACTGGCGGGCCATAGTTCGTATTGACGGCCAGATCTATAGGTAACTTGAGAGATACCGTTTACAGCATCGTTATCAAGGAATGTTTGAGCAGCCGCCGTACCACTACCCCAAGTGCTTCCTGCTGTTTCTTCAGCACCCGCAGGACGACTGAGGTTTAGCATTCTCCATACACCGTTTACCAAGATCCAGGTCTGCATACTGCGGAACTGTGCAACGGTATTAGAAGAGGTGTCATCCTGGTTCTTAAAAGTCCAAAGCCAGGGAACCAAGTTGGTAAACGAGGTTCCTTTGTCGATATAGACCTGACCTTTCCCAGAAGCTACATAACCTTGGGAATTAGATCCTCCAATATAGACACCAGCACCTTTGATAATCAGTTTGGATTGAGGCACCGTAGCAGTCTGCATCTGTGTAACAGCCAGATTGGCAAGGCTAGCAACGGTGTACCCAGAAGGACTAGTAGGCTCCGTAGGAGTTACTGGAGTGGTTCCACTCCCCGATGAACTGGCTTCCTGATACAGGACCACTCTCCAGTTGGAGCCCCCAGCATCAGTTGCATGGTTCCAGTGGTACGCACGGATCCAGACTCCGTTGTAGAAGTGCCATGCCACAGATTCAGTGAATGCCGCAGGCATACTGAATCCGTAGTCAGAGCCATTTCTTTGAGATGCAAACACCCAAACAGAAGTCCCTGCTGGAGTGAATTCCAGGTCGTAGTCCGTGTTGGTATTCAGTGTTCTAGTACTTCCAAAAGCTCTGTCATACCAAACGAACGCACCGTTCCTTGGGCTGATGTCTGGGCTCAAGGTGTAGTTGTTACCAGGATCTGAGATGGTCCCACTATCAATAACTGTGGAGCCTTGCTTGAGTGCCCAATTAAGCCCGCCACTACCACTAGTCTTAGCAGTTTGCACTGAGAACCCAGTGACTTTCCTCTGTACAGAGGGGCGGAAGCGTTCTCTAATAGGGGCACCAGAACCGTTCTTCCAAGCGTAGGCGTCTACGTTGCCAGTCTCCATTGGGGAGAAGCCAAAACTCTCTCCAGAAGAGAGGTAGTACTGAGCGATAGGAACTACGATGCCGCTTTGGTTTGCTCCCCTACCGTTGTTTGTCCAATCCGCAGTTTGAGTAGTTGAGTCCACCCAACCAAAATTGAAAGCGCCCGAACTACCAGCGCTTCTACGGCCAAGCAAGCAGCCCCAGCTACGGTTACTCAAGAACCTTTGGGGATTATTATTACCCGCCAGACCGTACATGCAGTCCACAGACGACCAGTTAGTCACAGGGTCTGACGCAGTATTCCAAACCAGCAAGTAATACACCGCACCCTGAACCACGGGCTTCAATGAATTGAGCGACTGCAAATTGAATCTATTGGATTGTGTTCCGTACACCCCATTAGCCATACTGAGATTGCCTGGAGTACGGGAACCAGTAGAAAAGACATTTCCTACATCAGGCAATCCACCTGAGGTCTCTCCCACAAGATTCAGAGTCAGTGCGCCTCCATTTCCTCCTGCGTAGCCTGCCCCATCAGACCAATAAAGACGAACTCCGGACACGTTTCCTGATGCTTCTGCTATAAACCTAAGTGCCACACAGTAGTCATACCCGTTGGCCCTCTTAGCGTCCATATTCCAAAGCCCATCACAGACCATTACTCCTGGTCCATATAGCCTCTTATACTCAACCGAAGTTACGTTGTATCCCCCAGAGATAACCGGAAGGATTGCAGGAGCTGGAGTACTAGGGCCTACCGGAGTTGTAGGCAACGGAGAAGTAGTTCCCAAGCCTGTCCACGCAGTTCCCGTCCATCTCCACCAATTTCCTGTGCTCTGGTTTTTTGCATAGATGGTGTCGTTATACAGAGACAGAAGCTCTACATCAGTTGCACCACCAGCGGCAGAACCGTTTACATTAACTCCTCTACTAGAGGTAATAACCCATCGATCGCCATTGGAAGTAACAAGTTCCTGCCCCACCGCAGTAACAGTTTGAACAGTTGGGCTCACAACAGGAGGAGTAATTCCTCTAGCCCAGTTGTTAATCTGCGTTGCAATATATGCAGAAACCAAGTTGGCTCCTGCATCTGAATAGTGAGTTCCATCAACCGTGCTTGTTGCAGGGATAGATCCACTATCGAGATTGATGTACAGCCGATTAGAAGATGCAGCAGAGCAGAAAGTGCTCATTGCACCCTTCATCGCAGTAAGGACAGCGGCTTGATCACCATTAAGCCAAGAAGCTGTACGTGCTCCTACCACAATGATCCTCTTAGTCCCTGTAGCGGTTGAAGCATTCAACATACTATTAATGGAGTTCAGGAACGTCGTAGTTGCAGATGCTGCATTAGCAGTCATAGAACTAGCATCATTCTGTCCAATGTGCAGAATGACTGTCTGAGGATTCAATGCTTGAACAGCATTGATTTGGGTTGCCATGCTGGCAAGAGTCCACCCTCCTTGAGCAACGATGGGCCAGTTACCTGGCATGCTCGTTCCGTAAGGAGAAGTTCCTACAATTGAGAGAGTGAAGTTAGCTTCTAGAAGCTTCGTTCTAGTGGAATCTACAGTGGAGTAATACTTCGTAGCACTGATAGTGTCTCCCTTAGTAAGAGAATCACCAAAGAACACTGTGTTACCCAAACCAATAGAACCAGCAGGAGGAGGAGGAGGAGGAGGAGGATCCACCGGAGTAACCGGGGTAGTACCTCCTTCTAGAACCGATACTCGCGCAGAGATAGAATTGATAAGGGCTTGCACAGCATCAATAGCTGCACGTTGAGCAGCCGATACCGGATAGTCCACTGGAGCTATGTTCTCTGCATTAGCAAGACCAACCATCGCTTTGGTTAGTCCTTGGACATTACCGTTCACATCCTTTGTGACGATAGTTCCATCAGCACCATTCGTAAGTCCGGTGAGTTGTGCTTGAAGCTTCCCAATACCTGTCAGAACAGTATCTGAATGGGTAATGACTTGTTTTACATTAGTAACTAGACCCGCCAACGGCTTATCAAGTACGTTCTCTGCTGCTGCCGCTTGTGCAGCAGCAGCAGAAGCAGCCGCCGAGGCTGCTGATGCAGCGGCGGTACTGTCTAGTTCACCAAGAGTCTGAGTAATATTTGCAGCAAGATTAGCGGCAGCTTGTGCCGTAGCTGCTGCCTGTTCAGCCCTGACCGCATCAACAGTAGGAACACCTACCAGAACCCAAGCTTGCTTGGAGGCTCTGTATTCCCAGGAACGGTTCTCGTAAGAGTAGGGCTGCCCGTCAACAGGATTGGCAGGAAAATTGATCATGAAAGGTCCTCGATCTGGCTCATAGAGCACAGGAGTTAGGAAGACCATTAGGTTGTTTTACGGAGCTCTACTAGCTACCGATCTACCTATGGAAGTGAGCGGAAGATAGCGGCAATGTCCATCTATAGATGAACTTCATGCAATTTTTCTGTTGCACAGCAAGAAGAAGTGTGCAAGTACCTGACATAAACAAAAAACCCCCGCCTGATCTGGGGCCTGCCACCCCTGGCGCGACGATCACCCGAGAGTGGTACGTGCGTGGCGTGGGGCTGGTCCGCGCCGAATTCGAGGGACGTAAACAAACCCGACGCGGCTTCCCGGCCTACTGGGTGCGCGGGGAGACCGTCCTGCTGCACCCCTGCCCCGAGGGTGAAATAAGAGATCGTTGCGTGCTGTACCGACACGCAACGATTTAGTGCCTACTTGGCCTTAGGGCATGGCCAGCTT
>JACCDZ010015330.1_pt1 | contig 14818 bp, 11 predicted proteins | sample 7449551 | NCBI WGS metagenome assembly JACCDZ01 (sample SAMN15323452, study PRJNA562643) | freshwater metagenome | isolation source: river surface water | place: USA:Blue River Watershed | collected 2017-08-18 | reverse complement strand
GGACCGTGCTGGTCCTGGGTGCCGACACCATCCTGCCAGCCACACTGCCGGACCAACTGCACTTCGTCACACACGCCCTGCGCGAGCATCTCGGCGAAATTGCCGAAATCCTTTTCTTCCTCATGGGTGCCATGACGATTGTGGAGCTGGTGGATGCCCATGACGGCTTCCGCGTCATCACCGATCGCATACGCACTACGCACAAAGTGCGCCTGCTCTGGATCATAGGCTTCATCACCTTCTTTCTCTCGGCCGCCCTGGACAATCTCACCACCACCATCGTCATGATCTCGCTGCTGCGGCGATTGATAAGCAATGCCAGCGAACGCTGGTTTTATGTCGGCATTGTGGTGATTGCCGCCAATGCAGGCGGCGCCTGGTCACCGATAGGCGATGTCACCACCACCATGCTGTGGATAGGCAGCCAGATTTCAGCCACTGGCATTGTGCACGCCCTCTTCCTGCCCAGTCTGGCCTGCCTGCTGGCGCCACTGGCCATGCTGAGTTTTCTGCTCAAAGGCGAGGCGACACGCCCCGCCAACGATGGCGCTGACCAGAGCAGCGCCCCCACGACAGCATTCGAGCGCAATCTCATCTTTGCACTGGGCATAGGCTCGTTGCTGTTCGTGCCAGTCTTCAAAACCGTCACCCATCTGCCGCCCTATATGGGCGTGCTGCTTGGCCTCAGCGTGTTGTGGATAGTCACGGAAATCCTGCATCGCGAAAAAAACGAAGAAGACAAGCATCCGCTCTCGGTGGTCGGTGTGCTGCGTCGCATAGACACCACCAGCGTACTGTTTTTCCTCGGCATCCTGCTGGCGGTGTCGAGCCTGGGCACCGCCGGCCACCTCGGCCAGTTGGCCGCCACACTGAAAAGCAGCCTCGGCGATGTTTATGCCATCAATATTGCTATCGGCCTGCTTTCCGCCGTGGTGGACAATGTGCCGCTGGTGGCCGGCGCCATGAAGATGTATCCCCTCGTCAGTCCTGACATGCTGGGCGCCGCCGATCCCGGCCAGATCGACTGGCTCAGGCGCTTCGTCATGAATGGCGACTTCTGGGAATTGCTGGCCCTGTGTGCCGGCACCGGTGGCAGCTGCCTCATCATCGGCTCCGCCGCCGGCGTCGCCGCCATGGGCATGGAGCGCATCAATTTCTTCTGGTATCTGAAGAACATCAGCGGCCTGGCCCTGCTGGGCTACTTCTCCGGCGTGGCGGTCTACGGTCTGCAGAGCCTGTTCTGAATGCACGGCGCTGGCCCTAGCGCCGCCTACTGCGGTCAGACTGGCCAATACCCATACTGACAAACTACCAACCGCGCCTCGCTAGAGGCAGAGCCAGCCTCTATTTGCCTGTATCTGGAAAAGGCTTTTCGGGTATTCTTGGCCGCTTGTGGCCGGCCCCCCCTCTGCACAGTCACAAGAAAAGAAGCCGTGCGGCCGAAGCTGTGCCGCCGCATCACATCAAAAAGAACCACGGCCGCCTCCCGGCACCGTAAAACAAGAAACGGGTAAAACACGATGAGCCAAACAGGCGCCCCCTCCGGTGCTCCGCAGTTGCTCGGCCGCACGGCGACCGAGTGGCTGCTGAGTTTCCCCATTTTTTTGCTGCTGCTGCTGACCCTGATCATCGGCACCGGTGAAATGTTTCATGGCCAGCTGCTGCGCATGGGCGAGTCCATTTTTGGCGACCCCAAATCCGGGGTGCAGTACTTCATGCTGCGTGCCGACCCCAGCAAGCCTGATTGCGACATCAATCCGGACATAGACGCCGCCGTCAACGCCGAGATGAGCAAGAGCGGAAGCGGTGGTGATGCCATCGATGCCCTGTTTGCAGATGACGTGAAGGACCCGGCAGCCATACGCTCCTCCATAGAGAAAGCCGCCCAGCTCTGTCAGGAAAAGCACGCCATGTACACGGCGATCAGCGATCACCTGACCCCCGGCGTGGTGGCCTATCGCACGGTAGAAACCGGCTTCTTCGCGCTGTTCCGCTTCGGCATGGAAAACCGCGCCCTCATCCTGCTGCTGATGGTGCTGCTGGCCTCCATCAACACCACGCTGGGTGAGCACCATATCGCCCTGCGTCCGCCCAAAAGCCGTATCGATTTCCGCATCTATTCGGTGATGATGACCGCCGCCAACGGCCTGCTCACCTATTCCTCGGTGGCCTATCTGCAGATGCAGCTGGCTTCCGGCATTCCCATGGACAAGCCCTATCTCAATTACTTGTGGATAGGCATGTTCGGCACACTCACCGCCATCAGCCTGCGCCAGGTGATCTTCCTGCCCAAGCGCGCCGAAGCCGGTGGCAGCGTAGGACTGGCCCTGCTCTCCATACCGCTTTACGCCTGGATGGCATTGCTCGGTGGCATCTACTTCCTCACCCATGGCCATCCCTCGGCCCAGGCCATCTATCTCAACCAGATGGTGGAACTGACGGCCGTCTTCCTGAATCTCGCCCTCTTCATCTGGGCTGGCATGCTGCTCAAGCAGACGCAGCTGGTAGACCGCTTTCTGGACCTGCTGCGGCCCTGGAAGTTCTCGCCGGAAATGCTCACCTACTTCATCCTGCTGGGTGCCGCACTGCCCACCGCCTATACCGGCGCCTCCGGTATTTTCGTGATCGCGGCCGGCGCGCTGATTTACCACGAAGTGCGTAACGCCGGCGGCAGCCGCCAGTTTGCCCTGGCCGCATCCGCCATGTCCGGTTCGCTGGGTGTGGTGCTGCGTCCCTGCCTGCTCATCGTGGTGATTGCCGCCCTCAACAAGCAGGTCACCACGGCGCAGCTTTACCAGTGGGGTGTGGCCGTCTTCTTCCTGACCTCCACGCTCTTCCTGGTGGCCGCGCAGATGTCGCGCACCAAGAAAGTGAAACTGGAAAGTCCGTCCGTGGCCATGCCCGCCATGCTGCGCGCCCTGCTACCCTGCATTCCCTACGTCGTGGTCTTCCTCGTCATCTGGGCGTTTTACTACTTCCTGCTCAATACCAAGCTGGACGAATTCACTGCCCCGGTGATCATGCCCGTCATCATGCTGCTGCTCGTGGTGTATGACCGTCTGCGCAAGAACCGCAAGGCCGATGCCACAACCGAACAGGTTGGCGCCTCAGCCGCGGTTCCCGGCCGCGGCTTCAAGGCCGTGGAAGGCTCCATACGCTTCGCCACCAATGAAACCATTGCCCATATCGGCGCACTGATCCTGCTGATGGCCCTGTCCCTCAGCATGGGCGGCGTGGTGGAGCGCTCCGGCATCATGGAAAGCTTCCCGCACACCTTTGCCAGCCCATGGATAGCGATGGCTGCCTTCATGGCCATGATGGTCTTCATCGGCATGATCATGGACCCTTTCGGTGCCGTGATCCTGGTCTCGGCCACCATCGCCCCCATCGCCTACAACAGCGGCATCGACCCGGTGCACTTCTGGATGATGGTGCTGGTGGCTTTCGAGCTGGGTTACCTCTCGCCGCCGGTGGCACTCAACCAGCTCTTGCTGCGCCAGGTGGTGGGTGAAGACGAAACCCGTCTGGCTGGCGAAGAGGTCCGCCACCTGGGCTTCTACCGCCGCTTCGAGCGCTGGATTCTCCCAGTGGCGGTGATGGCCACCGGCCTCGTCATCGTCACCTTCGGTCCGCTGCTCGCCAAGCTACTGTCCTGATGCAGAGCTGAAGCCATAAAAAAGCCCGCGCAAGCGGGCTTTTTTATGGGTGAAACGTGAGGGCGGGCGGTGCCCTGCCGGTGAATCGTGAGTGCGCCTTCGGCTCGTGAAGAACACAAAAAGCATCGCAAGCCGCGATGCTTTTCACGACTCACGATTCACGCAAGACGCGCAGCGGCGAGCTCAGGTTTCACGCCTTCACACCGGATTATCAATATCCACAAACTCCACCGGCAGGCCCAGCTTTTCCTGCACAAACTCGCCCAGCGCCTTCACGCCGTAACGCTCGGTGGCATGATGACCACAGCCAAAATAATGAATGCCGGCTTCACGCGCGGCATGCACGGTAGGCTCGGAAATCTCGCCGGAAATATAGGCATCCAGTCCCAGAGCTATCGCTTTTTCGATATAAGCCTGCGCGGCGCCCGTGCACCAGCCTATGCGACGTATCTGTAGCGGCCCACCCGCAATCACCTGCGGCGCACGACCCAGCATTTTCTCGATGTGCACAGTGAAGTCTTCCGCACTCACCGGCGTTGCCAGCGTGGCGGTATTGCCCAGCCCCTTGGGATTTCCGGGCTCAAGCCCGCCATCAATGGTGAGCCCGAGCTGTCGCGCCAGTTGCACGTTATTGCCCAGCTCCGGATGCGCATCCAGCGGCAGGTGGTAGGCAATCAGGGAAATGTCATGCGCCAGCAATTTGTTGAGACGGCTGCGCTTCATGCCGGTGATGCGGGCATCCTCACCTTTCCAGAAGTAGCCGTGATGCACCAGCAGGGCATCGGCCTTGCGGGCAATGGCCGCATCAATCAAGGCCGCCGAGGCGGTGACACCGGTCACGATGCGGCGCACATGCTGGCTACCTTCCACCTGCAAGCCATTGGGGCAATAGTCCTGAAAACGCTGCGGCTCCAGAGTGACATCGAGCAGGGATAAAACGTCGCGCAAGCTGCTCATACACACACGCTCTTGAATGAGAAAAAACCAGGCACCATATTCTCGCGATGACGGGAGCAACGCCACTACCGGCAGCAACAACAGCCCCCGCGAGGAAAGCCCGCATGCGCTTCAAGACCCTCCTCCCCTGGTTACTGCTGGCCGGCGTGCTGGCCTATGTCTTCCTGCGCCAGCCCTGGCCATCCACTGTGACGGAAAATGCGCTACCGACGTTTTCTGCCGAAAGACAGACGGCATCTCCCGCTGTAGTCCCCGCTGGTCCGCCCGGGCCCGCCTCCTATGCCGCGGCCGTGCAGGTGGCCGCGCCCACGGTGGTGAACATTTTCACCACGCAAAAAGTGCGCGCGCGCAATCCGCTCATGGACGACCCCTACTTCCGGCGCTTCTTCGGCAACCAGATGCCGCAGGAAAGACAGCAGTCCAGTCTGGGCTCAGGCGTGATCGTCAGCCCCGAAGGCTATGTGCTGACCAATAATCATGTGGTGGCTCGTGCCGATGAAATCGTGGTGGCGCTGAAAGATGGCCGTGAAACCCGTGCCAAAGTCATCGGTACCGACCCCGGCACCGATCTCGCCGTGATCAAGATCGAGCTCGACAAACTGCCGGTATTGCCACTGCGTGAGACGCCCCTGCAGGTGGGTGATGTGGTGCTGGCCATCGGCAATCCTTTCGGCGTTGGCCAGACCGTGACGCAAGGTATTGTCTCCGCCCTCGGACGCCAGGGCCTGGGCATCAACACCTTCGAGGATTTCATACAGACCGATGCTGCCATCAATCCCGGCAACTCCGGCGGCGCACTGGTGGATGTGAACGGCAATCTGGTCGGCATCAATTCCGCCATCTTTTCGCAAAGCGGCGGCAATATGGGCATAGGCTTCGCCATTCCGGTGAGCCTGGCCAGAAGCGTGATGCAGGCCATCATCAGCGAGGGCAAAGTGGTACGCGGCTGGCTGGGCATAGAAGTGCAGACCCTGGATGCGGAGTTGGCCACCCATATCGACAGCCCTGTACAAAAAGGGGTGGCCATTGCCGGCATCGTGCGCGGCGGCCCCGCGCAGAAAGCCGGCATCGAGCCGGGCGACATCCTGGTGCAGATCAACAGTCAGTCTGTCGACAATGCCAGTAGCGCCATCAACCTGATTGCCGGCTTCAAACCCGGCAGCGAAATGAAGGCCGTCGTGTTGCGCGGCAGCGGCAAAAACCAGCGCGAAATCGAGATCAAAGTAAAAATCGGCGAGCGGCCGGCAGAGACGCCGCTGCTGGAGTGAGAGCGCCGCTGCACAATTCAGCCCAGCGCCGGGCCACACGAGCGGCCGGAATGCCGGCACGATTTTCACGGAGAAAATAGGTAAATGCCGCGGGTTAACAGCAAGCCCCGGCTTCTGCATAATCGGGCATCGCTTGAGGGCGGTGCCCGATTTTTTTCAGCCTCGCACACGCCGCAGACCGGAGCCTCCCTGCCCACCATGCTGGACACCCGCCTTGCTCTGGCCACACCCGAAGGGGTTGATCTCACACTCGTTCCCGCCGGCGCCACGGTACGTGCCGCCGCCTTTGCCATCGACCTGCTCATACGCGCCGGCATACTGGCCATCATGGCGGTCGTGCTCGGCATCCTGGGTCGCTTGGGCATGGGCGTTTTCCTGCTCGCCCTGTTTCTCGTCGAATGGTTTTATCCGGTGCTCTTCGAAGTGCTGAACAACGGTGCGACTCCGGGCAAGAAAGCCATGGGCATTTGCGTCGTGGAAAGCGATGGTCGTCCGGTAGGCTTTGCGGCCTCCGTCATACGCAATCTTTTGCGCAACGCCGACTTCCTGCCGTTTTTTTTCGGCTTCGGCATTCTCTTCATGCTGTTTCATCCACGCTTCCAGCGCCTCGGTGATCTGGCTGCCGGCACACTCGTGGTCTGGGCGCCAACGGCCATCAAGGTGCCGGAATTGCCCGCAGCGCCGATGGCAGCACCGCCACTCAAGCTGCGTCTCACCGAACAGCAGGCGCTGATTGCCTTTGCCGAGCGCAGCCCGCGCCTCAGTCCCTCACGTCAGCAGGAGCTGGCCACCATCCTGGAACCGCTGACCCAGACGCAGGGGCAGGCCGGTGTCGAGAAACTGCAGGGCATTGCGCGCTGGCTGGCGGGAGAGCGCTGACATGAGCCCGCAGGAATTCATGCATCGCCATGAGGGCGAATGGCAGGCGCTGGAAAAAAGCCTGCAAGCCAAACCGGGAAAAGCCGACGGCGAAGCGGCCCTGCTGCCCGCACGCTATCGCCAGACCTGCCAGCATCTGGCGCTGGCACGTGAGCGCCACTATCCACCGGCACTGGTGGAAAGACTGAACCGGCTGGTGGTACAAGCCCATCACTGCCTGTACCAGGCACGGCAACCCCTCACCGGTCTGATCGGCCAGTTCCTGCTGCGCGACTTTCCCCGCCAGGTGCGCGCGCATGCGGCTGCATTCTGGCTCGCCGCGCTTTTTTTCTACGGCCCCTTCATCACCATCGCCGTGCTGATCTGGTTTCATCCCTCGCTGATCTACAGCGTCATGGACGCCGAGCAGGTGCACCAGTTCGAGCAGATGTATGACCCAGCCAAACGCGTCATCGGCTTCACACGCGATGACGCCAGCGATTTCTACATGTTCGGCTACTACATCCAGCACAATATCGGCATCGGCTTCAAAACGTTTGCCGGCGGCATTTTTGCTGGCGTGGGCAGTCTGCTCACCCTCCTCTTCAATGGCGTTTCCATCGGAGCGGTTGCCGGCCATCTCACGCGCATCGGCTACAGCGAAACTTTCTGGCCTTTTGTCTGTGGCCACGGCGCCTTCGAACTCACCGCCATCGTGCTCTGCGGCATGGCCGGCCTCATGCTGGGCCATGCCCTGATTGCCCCGGGCCAGCAGCGCCGCAGCGAAGCCCTGCGCCTGAAAGCGCGTGAAGCCGTAAAGATCATTTACGGCGCCACGCTTTTCCTCATCATCGCGGCCCTGCTGGAGGCCTTCTGGTCCTCCAGCAGCACTATTCCAGCGACCGTGAAATATGCGCTTGCCGCCGTACTCTGGAGTGCTGTCGCGCTTTATCTCCTGCGCGCAGGAAAGGACAGTCCGCATGCAACTGTCTGAACTGCGCCTGGCCGTGCGGCCGCGTAATCCCTGGGAGGCCGTGGATCTCGGCATACGGCTCGCACAAAGCGAGGCCGGACTGCTCTGGAAAACCTGGTTCTGCGTCAGCCTGCCGATTTTCTGCATCAGCCTGGCGCTCATCCTCATCACGCATGATTATCTTTTCTGGCTGCTGCTGTGGTGGTTGAAGCCGCTGTATGACTACGCACTACTCATCGTACTGAGCCGGCGGGTTTTCGCTGAGACGCCCAGCTTGCAGAATGTCTTGCGGGCTTTAGCGGGCAGCTGGCGCCAGGGCCTGCTCAATCATCTGCTGATACGGCGTTTCAGCATGAGCCGCAGCTATCTGCTACCGGTATGGCTACTGGAGCAATTGCCAGCGCGCGAGCGCACGCCGCGCATCGCGCTGCTGCGCAATCACTACACCGGTCGCGCACGCTGGCTACTCCTCATCATGCTGCATTTCGAAATGCTGCTGTGCATCGCCGGTCTTAGCCTGGTGTTCTGGCTGGCCCCTTCCGGACAGACCGGCCTGCTCTGGGAGTTGTTCACCGAAGACAGTGGCAATCGCTGGATATATGTCGCGCAGCTCGTCACCTATTTTCTCGCCATGACCGTGGTAGAGCCGTTTTATGTCGCGGCCGGCTTCAGTCTTTATCTCAATCGCCGTACCGAACTGGAGGCCTGGGATCTGGAGCTGGCTTTCCGTCATCTGCGCGAGCGCCTCGGCACACCGGGGCGTGCGCCATGAAACGACAAGGCTGCGCCCTGCTAGCAGGACTGCTGCTGTGCTGCAGCAGTTTTGCCAGTGGCTCAGACACCGCGATGCAGGGCAGCGCGCCAGCGGCTGGATCTGCGCTTGCATCGGCTCCCCGTGCAGCAGCAAACAGTGAGCCCCCCTATGCCGCCAAACTGCGTAAAGACGCCGAAGCGGTATTCACGGGCCCGGACTTTCACCAGATGGAAAGCGGGCTCGTCCCGGTCGCCCGCCCCTGGCTGGAGCAATGGCTGAAACAGAAAAAAAAGACCGCGCCGAAAGCTGGAAAGGCGCCGGACTTTTCCGGCATCGCCCAGATCATGAAAGTGCTGGTGATCGTGCTGCTGACCGCCCTGCTGGGCTGGCTGCTCTGGCGCGGCTATCAGTGGCTTACGCCACAGCTGGCAAAAAAAGGGAATGCAGGCCGGCGGACTGCGGCGCGCGCGGCGGAGTCCCTGGCACTGCCCGAGCACTCGCCTCTGCCAGAGCGCATCAGTGATTCCGCTTTGCGCGCCTGGCAAAGCGGACAGTCGGTGGCGGCACTCAGCCTCCTGTATCGCGGCGCGGTCGCCGTGCTGGACCAGCGCGACCAGCTCAGCTTGCCCCGTGGCGCGACCGAAGGCGATTACCAGCGCCTGTTGCGGCGCAGCGGCCGGCGTGAACTTGCCAGCGGCTTCACCATCATTGCAGAGGCCTGGCTAGCGCAAGCTTATGCCGGCCGCAGCCCGGCCGATTTTTCACGGCTGCTGGAAACCTACAAGCAGCATTTCGAAGCCGCCGGGAGCGCCTCATGAAACGCTGGCTGCCGCTGCTCATCATGGCCCTTGTGCTGGCCGCATTCTTCGCCGGCTTCACCCTGGAAGAGCAGGAGCGCGACACCGGGCAGAGCAGCGAGGCGCGCATGAATCCCTGGCTGGGCGCTGGCCGCCTACTGGAAAAGCAGGGACAAAAAGTCCGCTTTGCACCGCGCTATGGCAGTCTGCCCCGCCACGCCGATGTCATTGTGCTGGCGACGCCACCGGAATATCTGGATGTCGGCGAGCAGCAGGCCCTGCTGGGCTGGGTGAAGCAGGGCGGCCATCTCGTGACCGAGCTGCAAACGGTGAGCAGCGCAGAGGAGACGCCGGACGACAGTGATCTGCTCTACAAGATACTGGGCGTGCAACTCCATGACGCCGCCGAGGAACAAGACGCCGGCAGCGCCCCGTCCAGTCCGGCAAACCCTGCTGCATCCGCGCCGGCGCCCACAGCCAAAGCCGCCCCGCCCCGCTATCTGCCAACCCGGATTGCCGACGAGGGCGAAATCCGCAGCACGCTGGATGCGGACTATTTCCTGCGCTACGGCGCCCGCAAACCGGCGTGGATCATCCACAGTGGCGAGCGGGCTCACGCCCTGCGCTTTGCCCTTGAGCGTGGCCATATCACCGTGCTCAGCGACCTGCTCTGGATGCATAACCGCGAACTGGCCAACGCCGACAACGCCGCCCTGCTCTGGCGCGTGGTCAATGCCCAAGCCGGCCAGACGGTGTGGTTGATACACGGAGAGCAGCGCCCCTCCTTGTTTTCACTGCTGCTGGAACATGCAGCGCCATTGCTCAAGGCCGTCGCTCTTTTCGTCTTGGTCTGGCTGTGGCAGGTCAGCCGCCGCTTCGGCCCGCTGCAAGCGCCGCGGGAAAACCCTCGCCGCCGCCTTGGCGAGCACCTGGAAGCCAGTGGCCGTCACCTGATGCAACACGGCGCCGTGGCCACGCTGCGGGAAGCAAGCCGCCAACGACTGCTGACGCAAGTGCAGCGCCAACATCCGCAATGGCGTCGTCTGCCCGCCGAAAAGCTGGCACAGCATCTGGGCGAGCGCGCCCATGTGGAAAGCGCCGCCATCCTGCGTGTACTGGGCACAAGCACACCCGACAACCTTCTGCAATTTGCAGCGGACATCCGCCTGCTCAACCGTTTGAGGAAAGCCTTATGAGCGACGTGACTGACAGCAACAACACCGGCAGTAATCCGAATATCGCCAAGGCCGCACAAATCATCGAACGCCTGCAGACCGAAATCGCCAAGGCCGTTGTCGGCCAGCAGGAGGCGGTTGAGCTCACCCTGATCGCCCTGCTCGCTGGCGGTCATGTGCTGGTGGAGGGTGTGCCCGGCCTTGGTAAAACCCTGCTCGTGCGCGCACTGGCACGCACCTTCGGCGGCAGCTTTGCGCGTATTCAGTTCACGCCCGACCTCATGCCCTCCGATGTCACCGGCCATGCGCTGTACGAGCTGAAAAGCCAGGAATTCAAGATACGCAAAGGACCGGTGTTCACCCATCTCTTGCTGGCCGATGAAATCAATCGCGCCCCTGCAAAAACGCAGGCCGCCCTCTTGGAAGTGATGCAGGAAAACCAGGTGACGATTGAAGGCGAAGCCTTGCCCCTGCCGCGCCCCTTCATGGTGCTGGCCACCCAGAATCCCATCGAACAAGAAGGCACCTATCCGCTGCCGGAAGCGCAGCTGGACCGTTTCCTGCTGAAAATCGTGGTGGACTATCCCTCGGAAAATGAAGAGCGCGACTTGCTCAGCCTGGTCACGCAAGGCCGTATCGGTGATGGGCTTGATGTGGAAAGTCTGGCCACCCTGGTCAGTGCCGACACCATCCAAAGCCTGCAGCGCATTGCCGCCGGCATACGCATTGATGACCGTGTGCGTGATTACGCCGTCAGCATTGTGCGCAGCACGCGCGAGTGGCCCGGGGTCGCTGTGGGCGCCGGTCCCCGTGGTGGCATTTCGCTGCTGCGCGGCGCACGCGTGGCCGCGCTCATGGCACAGCGCGATTTCGTCACCCCCGATGATGTGAAGCGGCTGGCGGTGGCCACCTTGCGTCACCGTCTCGTGCTCTCGCCCGAGTTGGAAATGGAAGGACTCTCCAGCACCGATGTGCTGCTGCAGATTCTTGATCAGGTGCAGGCACCGCGACTCTGAGAAGATGCTCATGCCTCATTTAGCTCATGAAAAAACTCTGCTTTTCAAACGTCATTCCCGCGGAAGCGGGAATCTTTTCAGATTGATACCGGTTTTATTACGGCGAGATTCCCGCTTTCGTGGGAATGACGATGGTTTAAAAAGTAGAAAACATATTTTTGAAAGGTTCTGAGACCAACCATCAGCCCTGAGCCGCAGAAAAATGACATCACGCCTGCCCCGCTTCCTGCCCGGCCCCCACCTGTTGCCCCTGCTGGCGGCATGGACGCTGTGCGCCCTGCCCCTGATCTGGTGGCCGGCGCTGCAGCCCTTGTGGGCAACAGCAACCCTGTTGCTGGCAGCGCTGCTCAGCGTGGAATCCCTTTTGCTATGGCGACGGCTGCTACCGGCTTGCACGCGCGAAATCGCACCGGTGCTGGCACTCGGCATGTGGCGTGATGTGACATTGTGTTTTGATAATACGGACACAAAAGCATTAGCCCTCCTGATACGCGATCACAATCCGGCGGCCGCAGAAACGGAAGGCGAGCTCATCACGCACGTGCTACCCGCGCAAGCCCGCACCCGGCTTTGCTATCGCCTGCGCTTCAATCGTCGCGGCCTGCAGCACTTTCCCGGTGTGGATATACGCATGCCCGGTCATTTCGGCCTGCTGGCACGACAAGCCTTCTTGCCAGTGCCAAGCAGCGTGCGTGTCTATCCCAATTTTTCCGAAGTGGCGAAATATGCCCTGCTGGCTTCCGACAACCGCCTCTCCCAGCTGGGCATACGCCAGCGCCGACGCCGTGGCGCCGGCATGGAGTTCCACCAGCTGCGTGAATACCGCGAGAGCGACACCCTGCGCCAGATAGACTGGAAAGCCACCTCACGTCTGCGCAAGCTGATTGCGCGTGAATATCAGGACGAGAGAGACCAGCAAGTGATGCTGCTGCTGGATGGCGGCTTCCGCATGCGCAGCCAGGATGGCCGTCTGGCGCATTTCGACGAAGCCCTGAATGCCCTGCTCCTGCTCGCTCATGTGGTGCTGCGCCAGGGCGATGCCGCCGGTCTCATGAGTTTTGCCAATCAAGAGCGTTATCTGCCACCGGCTAAAGGCCGGCATGTGCTGCCGCGCATGATGGAAAGTGTTTTTGATCTGGAGGCCGGCGCGCAGACGCCGGACTTTCTCAGCGTCTGTACCCGTCTCGGTGAACAGCTGCACAAACGCAGTCTTGTAGTCCTCATCACCAGCCTGCGTGACGAAGACAGTGCCGAGCTACGCGAGGCCTGCCGCCTGCTGCGGGAAAAGCATCTGGTACTTATCGCCAATCTGCGCGAGAAAGTGCTGGACGATATCGATCTGCAGGAGCCTGCTGACGCTGACAGCGCCCTGACTGTCGCCGCCACCCACCTTTATCTGCAGGAACGCGAAAAGGCACTGAATACCCTGCGCCACGACGGCGTGATCGTGCTGGATACCCGCCCGGACCAGCTTGCTGTGGGCCTGATCAACCGTTATCTGGATATCAAGCGCTCCGGTCGCCTGTAAAACCACCGCTTAGGCGCATAAAAAAGCCCGCATCGCGGGCGTTTTTATTGGCAGAAAAGCATCACTTCAGAATTTCTTGCAGGGCCTTGATCAGGATGTCGTTCTGCTCCTTCGTACCGATGGTGATACGCAGGAACTGCTCGATACGCGCCGATTTGAAATGGCGCACGATGATGCCGCGCGCGCGCAAGCTTGCCGCCAGACCCGCTGCATCATGATCCGCATGACGCGTGAAAATGAAGTTGGCTGCCGATGGCAGTACGTCAAAGCCGAGTTTTGTCATGCCAGCGACTACTTCATCACGACTCTTGATGACCGCCGCGCAGGTCTGCTCGAAATACGCCTTGTCCGCAAATGCCGCTGCTGCGCCCACGATGGCCATGCGATCCAGCGGATATGAGTTGAAGCTGTTCTTGATGCGCTCCAGCGCCTCGATCAGATCAGGATGACCCACGGCCAGACCCACACGCAGGCCGGCCAGAGAACGTGACTTGGAGAGCGTCTGTGTCACCAGCAGATTGGGATATTTTTGGGTGAGCGGGATAACGGTTTCAGCACCGAAATCCACATAGGCCTCATCCACCACCACAACCGATTCCGTATTGCGCTGCAGCAGCTTTTCAATATCGGCCCGTGCTAGCGGAATACCGGTGGGCGCATTGGGATTGGGAAAAATGATGCCGCCATTGCCGACCGCATAGCCATCAAGATCAATCCTGAACTGCGCATCCAGCGGCACCTGCCGGAAAGGCACACCATAAAGCCCGCAATACACCGGATAAAAGCTGTAGCTGATATCCGGAAACAGGATGGGTGCATCATGCTTGAGCAAGCCATGAAAAGCATGGGCCAGCACTTCATCCGAGCCATTGCCGACGAAGACAAAGGATTTGTCTATCCCGTAGTAATCCGCAATCGCCTGCTTCAGCACATCACTGTTCGGGTCCGGATAGAGACGCAGGTTGTCGCTGCGCTCCTGCTCCATGGCCGCCAGCGCTTGGGGGGAAGGCCCATAGGGATTCTCGTTGGTATTGAGCTTGACGAGATTCGCGATTTTCGGCTGCTCACCCGGCACATAGGGCACCAGCGTGTGAACGAAGGAACTCCAGAACTTGCTCATGACTGACTCTGAAAGAGGCTTCTCGTAGGAGCGGCTTCAGCCGCGAAGCAGCCGAGGTGATCGTCGCGGGAAGGTTCGCGGCTGAAGCCGCTCCTACGGGGAAACGGTTTTGCTTATTTGATGATGCGGTATTCCGCCGAGCGCGCATGCGCTTCCAGGCTTTCGCCTCGCGCCAGCGTGGACGCCACTTTGCCCAACTCGGAGGCACCGGCCGGCGAACAGCCGATCAGGCTGGAGCGCTTCTGGAAATCGTACACACCCAAGGGCGAAGAGAAACGTGCCGTGCCGGATGTCGGCAAGACATGATTGGGGCCGGCACAGTAATCGCCCAACGCTTCCGGGGTATGGCGCCCCATGAAAATCGCACCGGCGTGACGAATTTCCGGCACGAGTGTTTCGGGATCAGCTATTGAAAGCTCCAGATGCTCAGGCGCAATGCGATTGATAAGCGCCAGAGCCTCAACGCGATCACGCACCTTGATGAGCGCACCGCGTTCCGCTAGCGCAGTGCGCACGATGTCCTGACGGGAAAGCGTAGGCAGCAGTTTTTCCATGCTGGCGTAAACCTTTTCCAGAAACTCATCATCCTCTGATAGCAGAATGGCCTGCGCCTGCTCGTCATGCTCGGCTTGCGAAAAAAGATCCATGGCAATCCAGTCGGGATCGGTCTTGCCATCGCAGTAAACAAGGATTTCTGAAGGGCCGGCAATCATGTC
>JACCDZ010609605.1_pt1 | contig 14827 bp, 12 predicted proteins | sample 7449551 | NCBI WGS metagenome assembly JACCDZ01 (sample SAMN15323452, study PRJNA562643) | freshwater metagenome | isolation source: river surface water | place: USA:Blue River Watershed | collected 2017-08-18 | reverse complement strand
AGCTTCATCCAATATCTTAACAATCTGATTCTCGTTAATTCGTTTAGTCATAGCAATACTCCTTAATTTGACTAAATGTTATCAAACTGTCTAATTATGAGTGGTTCTATTATACGGGGCTAGGACAAAAAATTGTGAACTACAAAAATATCTTGGAAACCTCCAGAGTAGTAATTCACTATCTACCACCATCTTCACCACCCAATCTGAATTCTATAGGAAGACTATGGAAGGTAATGCTAGAGGACATCACGTACAATAAAGTGTATCCTAAACTTGCTAATTTTACTGCAGTAATCCGAGGATTCTTTACAAAAACTATGCTCAACATTCAAGATACAATTTGCTACAAATTTAATGATAACATTGATGTCATTAGACACAACCCAGTCCAACTTTCAAGTTGATTGAGTATATGAACTTTATGACACTCTACCAAACTTAACTTAAAATGTATAGATCTAAATAACATTTTAAAATAAATCATAGCTATCATAACACTTCAAATTAAATTTGTGATTTACTTCCTTACAGATAATGAATACATGATATTATTCATTACTTGTACTAAGGCTTTCATTTTAAATATATCAACTGATGAACATAGCTTTAGAAATCTAATATATTAAGAAATTTACAGTAAGAATTTAGATGCTTGATGATATTGTTTTATTTACACACTTAGTTGAAATTGGTCAGTTTAGCAAAACAGCAAAAAAAGTTCACTTATCGCAAGCAACTTTAAGCAAGAGAATTATTGAATTAGAAAATCAATTAAATAAACGTTTATTCATAAGAGATACCAGAAACATTCAATTAACTGAAGAAGGACAAGTACTTTACGAGAGATTCAAAGGGATAAGAAATGAATTAAAACAGTTTCTGCATGATATAAACCCCCAAGATTATTCAGCAACAAATAATATCGAGCTAAATATCTCACTACCAGTAGTGCTCTCCTACGAATTAATTTGTCCATACATCAATAATTACATCACAGATAATCCACATGTAAAACTCAATTTGTACTTTCAATATAAGGATAACTTCATATTAGATAACAAATTTGATGTAGCTTTAACTAATTATGACATTAAATCAGACAAGCTAGATAATAAATTTTTACGCAAAGAAACTAGCCAACTTTATTGCACTCCAGAATACGCTAGTAAGTATGGTGTGCCACAAACAATAGACGAGCTGAAAAATCACAATATTTTTGGTGCATTACATCAGGATAAAATTGAACGTTATGGCGTTGTATCATTAACTAATAAATATAATAGTGAGCAATTTTTCTACAATAATCAAAAAGAAGCCAAAATAACCTCAAACTTAATTACTCACATCAAGAAAATCGGCATGAATTCAGATACGATTTTTATTTCTTGGTCTTTCTTGTGTGACAATGAAGTGGCGAAAGGAGCTTTAATTCCTGTACTGCCAGAATACTCTGCTGATGCACTCTCCTTCTACCTTGTAACCCAGAAAAATTTAACTGCAGAAGCTCAAAGATTTTGTGAGTTTATTCACCAATGTCTAGGTCGACACAATACGATGCTATAGCCAACCTACTAATTTGAAATAAATAATTTAAAAATTACTTTGACATACCAAAAAACCATCTTTAAACATCAAAGTTAAAAATTAGCAATACTTTTGTTCTGAATGCACAATAATGCTTATGTCTGATTTAATCAGGCATTTAAAATCAGTTCATAATTTATACTTCAAAAAGTATTATCCTAACATGCAAAGGATAATTTTCATCCAACTAACAAAAGCCAAATTCATTCACTGATACAGTGTAATTTTTGCAATTAAAAACACCTCTATCACCAATTGACCTGGATAATCTTAATAAAATTATTGAATAACAACTATGTTATAATTACCGCAATAAATTTTTAAAATCAAAAACATAATCTATGCTTAATCTCGCCCAAAATTTAAATCAAGTCAATACTTCGATTAATAAAATCAAACATAACGCAATCGTGGAGGTAGTTGCCGTAAGTAAAACTTTTTCAGAGCAATTAATCCAAAATGCATATGATTGTGGTCAGCGTAAATTTGGTGAAAACTACCCCCAAGAACTCAGCCGTAAAGCATTACAATTAAGCGATCTAAATATTGAATGGCATTTTATCGGTAATATTCAAAGCAACAAAACACAATTAATAGCGAAGTACGCTAGTTGGGTACATACAATTACTCAATTTCATCATGCAAAACGCTTAAACGACCAACGTCCGACTGATTTACCACCATTACAAGTTTTGATTGAAGTAAATATTAGCCATGAACAGAACAAACTTGGCATCGATAATTTGCATGAATTAATTCAGCTTGCACAAGAGATTAGTACCCTACCACGGCTTAAATTACGCGGATTAATGGGGATAGCAAGCAATAGTCATGACCCTCAGCAAATTAAAGCACAATTTCAACAATTAAATACTTATCTGACCCAACTCAATACGTATAATTCATCTCAATTAGACCAACTTTCAATGGGAATGTCGCAAGATTATCCACTCGCGATTGAAGCAGGCGCAACGCTGCTAAGAATTGGCAGCCATATTTTTGGAGCAAGAACTTATGAAAACTAAAATTGTTTTTTTAGGCGGAGGCAATATGGCCGAAGCAATATTTGCTGGATTGGTGCATAATCAGAATTTTGAAATTGAAGTTATTCAGCGTAACCCAAAAAAATCTGCTAGATTAAAAAACGTGTATCCAACAATTAAGATTACAAGTAATTTAGAATATAAATTAAATACCAATGATATTTTAATTTTAGCAATAAAACCACAACAAGCAAAAGAATCCTGCGAGGCAATTAAAGATAAAATCAATCAGTGCTTAATTATTTCAGTTATGGCAGGAATGCCAACTTCATGCTTAAATAAGTGGTTAGATAATCCACGAATTATTCGCACAATGCCAAATACACCATCTAGTATCGGTAAGGGAATTACAGCAATTTACTCACCTGAAATTATAACTTCGGATGAAACTCAATTAATTAACCAAATATTTACCAGCATCGGAATTATCTATTCTACTAAAAATGAAGCAGACATTGATAAAATAGTTCCAATCAGCAGCAGTTCGATTGCTTTTGTCTATTATTTCATGGAAGGTCTAATTGAAAACGCCGTCAATGAATTTGGTTTTGAGCGTGAACAAGCTACGACCATAATAAAACACGTAATTAGCGGAAGCTCAGCGTTATTAGATGCAAATCCTAGCATCGCTATTAATGAGCAACGCGCTCGTGTTACATCAAAAAAAGGTGCAACCGAACAAGGTATTTTAACGTTTGAGCGTGAACAACTACATGATATTACCCGCATGGCAATGCAAAATTGTTATGCTCGCACACTGGAAATGGCAAAGGAGTTTAGCTAATACAATACAGTAACTTACAATCAAAAAATGCATTTATTTGCAACATATTATCGTAATGATATATCATTACGTATTCTTAGCTATCATTTTAGGATAGCTATTTTTATAGACAAGAAATAACCATGGAAAAAAAATATTTACCCATCGACCTACACTGTCATAGTACATATTCCGATGGCGCGCATAGCGTACGCGAAGTCTTGGAAATGGCCAAAGCAAATGGTGTTAAATTCCAGGCGCTTACCGATCACGATACGGTAGATGGTATTAACGAAGCACGCCAAATTGCCACCGAGCTCGACTTTACACTTATACCTGGAGTTGAAATCTCCGTTACTTGGCAAAAAAATACCTTAATTCATATTGTTGGCCTAGGAATTGATGAAAATAATCAACAACTGGTTAAAGAATTGGCTAATCTCAGAGCTTCACGGATCGAACGCGGCAAAAGGATTGGTGCAAACCTAGCTAAAATCGGAATCCATGGTGCTTTTGAGGGAGCTTTAGCCATAGCCAAACAACCAGAGGCACTCAGCAGAACACATTTTAATCACTGGTTGGTTGCACAAGGCCATGCCAAACCAGGGAAAGCTTTCGACAAATTCCTAGCACCAGGAAAGCCTGGTTACACTCCACAAATCTGGGCAAATTTATCTGATGCTGTTAATTGGATTACCCAAAGTGGTGGTATAGCCGTAATTGCACATCCTGGACGTTATAGTTTTACAAGAACCAAATTAATTCGTTTAATCGAAGAATTTAAATCTTATGGTGGCAAAGGCATTGAGGTTATCAGTAGCTCACATAGCCTACAGGATGAAGAAAATATTGCTGCCCTGTGTAGACATTATGATTTACTGGCAAGTTTAGGCAGTGACTTCCATCAACAAGAAAGCTATCGCAAAATTCGCCCAGGTGTAAATAAAGCTATTCCATACGGATTAAACACAGTGTTCCCCCTAATTGGAATTGATGAAACTCAATTTATGGAGGCCAAAATACATGCAGAGTAAATTAAAACATGGACTAAGTACACGTCATATTTTGATGATTGCACTTGGTAGTGCAATTGGTACGGGATTTTTCTTTGGTGCTGGGGAATCAATTAAATTAGCGGGACCAGCAATTTTACTCTCTTATGCAATTGGCGGCATTATGATGTACATCATTGTGCGAGCTTTAGGTGAAATGGCGGTAGCGGAGCCAAGTTCAGGATCTTTTAGTTACTACGCTTATAAATACATCGGACCTTATGCTGGATTTGTCTCTGGCTGGAATTACTGGTTTAATTATATTATCGTTTGTATGTTGGAGCTAACCGCAACCAGCATTTTCATGGACTATTGGTTTCCAAACTCAGTACATTGGATTATTACGCTAGTTGTTATGATCGCATTTACAGGAATCAATCTACTCAATGTAAAATGGTTTGGCGAATTTGAATTTTGGTTTGCTGGCATCAAAGTTATGACAGTTATTTGTCTCATTTTATTTGGCGTTTATATTTTAAGTTTCTCTCCAAGCAGTAATCAAGGTGTATCAAATATCGCTAATTTATGGGAATATGGCGGATTTTTTGCCAGCGGTTGGCACGGATTTTTGTTTTCATTTGTTATAGTTGTATTTTCATTTGGCGGTACTGAATTAGTCGGAATAACCGCTGGTGAAGCAGAAAACCCTAAAAAAACTATTCCACTTGCAATTAATGGAATAATTGTGCGAATATTATTATTTTATTTGGCAACATTAGCCATTATTATGTGTTTATATCCATGGAATAAAATTAACGCACAAATCAGCCCATTTGTCGATGTTTTCAAACAAATTGGAATTGGCAAAGCTGCAAGTTTAATGAACCTAGTCGCGATAACCGCCGCTCTTTCATCATTAAATAGCGGAATTTATGGTACTGCCCGCATGGTCCATAATCTTAGCCTGCAAGGAAATGCACCAAGACAGTTTACTCGATTATCATCCAAAGGTATCCCAAATAATTCAATTATTTTTTCAATTATTTGTATTGCATTTACCGTTTGGCTAAATTATCTTTATCCAAAGCAAATTTTCAATATTTTACTCGCTGTAGCAACGATTGCAGCCATTATTAACTGGATTACAATCTTAATCACTCATGCATTTTTTAAACACAAATTTAATGGTGAGAGTAGCTACAAAACACTGCTCTATCCACTTAGTTCCATTATTGCCATAATATTCTTAATTAGCGTTGCAATAATTATGTATTTTATGCCAAGCTTTAAAATGGCAATTGTTATTGCGCCAATTTGGCTAGCTATATTAAGTTTGGCATATTATTGTAAATTAAAATTTGGAGATTCACAACATGCATGATACGAACAATAACTTACAAGGCAAATTAAAAAATCGCCACATCCAGATGATTGCATTGGGAGGCGTAATTGGTACTGGGCTATTTTTTGGTGCGGCTAAATCAATTCAGTCAACTGGACCTTCAATAATTTTATCTTACATTTTGGGTGGATTCGTCATCTATACAATTATGCGTGCACTTGGTGAAATGACGGTTCATCATCCATCATCTGGATCATTTAGTGACTACGCCAATCGGTACATTAATAATTATACTGGCTTTATCGCGGGCTGGACGGCTTGGTTTGAATATACTGTAGTTTGTATGGTTGAGCTAACCGCCGTTACTTTCTTCTTGGATTATTGGATTCCAGGGTTACCTCATTGGCTAATTTGCCTAGGATTACTGGTTGTGTTCACTTTGGTTCAATTAGTCAGTGTCAAATTATTTGGTGAATTTGAATTCTGGTTTGCAGGAATTAAAATTGCAGCAATTCTAGCCATGCTATTTTTTAGTGCATATTTAGTAACCTTCAATCCGCATATCCACGCTGGGACAGTAGAAAATCTTCATACTTATGCTAGTTGGCATGTGTTTTTTGCCAGTGGAGCCAAAGGATTTTTCTTTTCCCTTGCTATTGTAATCTTTTCCTTTGGTGGAACTGAATTCGTATCAATTGCTGCGGGCGAAGCAGAAAACCCAGCTAAAAGTATTCCTCGTGCAATTAGCGGTGTAATTTTACGAATCATATTATTTTATGTATTTACTATGATTGCAATTATTTGTTTATATCCATTCAACAAGCTAGATGCTCATATTAGCCCATTTGTTGATGTATTTAAACAAATTGGAATTGATCAAGCTGCTGATGTTATGAATGCAGTAGCCATTACAGCAGCTCTATCTGCATTTAATAGTTGCTTATACGCAGGATCTAGAATGTTATTTAGCTTGGCTAAACAAGGCTCTGCCCCAAATAGTTTTTCTAAAACAAACAACGTAAATATCCCACGAAATGCACTACTTTTTACCAGTTTTTGTGTTTTAATTAGTGTGGTGGTAAATTACGTTTTCCCAGAAAAAGCAATTATGTACCTGTTAACCATCGCCACTTGCGCAATCTTAACGGTATGGTTTTTAATTCTCTTAACTCAAATTTATTTCCGTAAGAACACTCCACTTGAAAAAATTAGTTACCGTCTAATTTTATATCCATTTAGCAATATATTTGCAATGTGTTTCCTAGTTTTGGTGATGTTCATTATGTTATGGATTGATGATATGCGCATGAGTGTAATCGTTACGCCACTATGGATTTTTGTCTTATCTATGCTCTATGTTTTCAAAAAGAAAGCCGGTAATAAATTGAATTAAGCACTGACTGATTCAATCCCCATAATTTCTATATAAAATGGCGTATTATAATTACATAATACGCCATTCTTAACATTAAGCCTTTAAAAAAATTAATGGATTTGACCACGTTGTGAGCGAATAACTAAGATTACACCACAAATTAACGAAACTATCGCAATAAATTCATTCAAATGTGGAAAACGTTGTTCAAAAACAAAGCTGTAAATCAATCCAAAAACGGTTTCAGAAATAATTAATGCACCACCAATTGACGGTGGACAATTCTTAGCACTATACGCCCAAAATATATTTGCTAGCCATGATGCACCAAATCCAAGCACCATGCTCCAAAGTATAAATTTAATAAGCTCTGAATGTGAGAGCAAAATCATTGCATGTTCTTGTGACAAAAAGATGGGTACAATAAAAATTAAACTAATCACACCAATTAATGAAGAATAATCTAGGCTGCGAATCTGAACATGGGCGGCCATAAATCGTGAATTAGCAATCGCAAACCATGACCACATGACTAAGGCAATTAATAAATAAACTATACCACGTACGTTTACATTTTGTAAGGTGGCTAAATTGCTGCCAAAGATTAATGGATAAACTAACAGGCATGCTAAACCAAAGATAATTAAAATTAATCCTGTTATTAGACGAGGATTAAAAATTGGACGACTAAATAAAGTTACAGTAACTGGTAAGCTACCAATGATTAACGATGCAACAATTCCATTACTCTCACGGACGCCAATAAATAAAATTAAACTATACAACCAAAAGCCAGTCGCACTCAGAATTACCACTTGAATAATTTCGCGAAGAGTTAAACTTTGTACCACTTTAATTAATTTAGGTAGTGAGAACAAACTAATTAAACCAAAAAATAAAAATCTACCAAAAGTAATTTCCAAGCCAGTAAAATTGGCTAGAACCATTGGAACTAAAAATGGCGTGCCCCAAAACACCCCAGCCAAAATTCCAGCCATAATTCCGCGATTTTGATTACGATACATTTTTATATTACCTACCTTATTTCTTTAATAATATCAGAATTGTATTAAAATAAATCATGAATCACTAAACATAAATTAAACCTTAGAATAAGCTAATTTACTAAAAACAAAATTATAATTACTTATATTTTCTATGCAGGTATAATTAAATTTAATAAATCTTGACCAAAGCGCTCCAATTTGACATTCCCAATCCCATAAATACTTTGCAAATCCAAAGTATCAGTTGGCTTTAAGCTAACAATCTCACGTAAGCTACGGTCAGATAAAATTGCATGATGCGAAACTTTATGCCGAATTGCCATGGTGTGTCGCCAATTCAACAAATTATGGTAAATACGTTCTTCCTGCTCAGTTTTAAGCCATTGATTTAACTGAATTGATTCAACAATTTTTTGCGGATTTTTCTTAAGCCAAACAGGTTGAATTCCACGCATGACACCCAATGAATTTTGGTTAAGCTTAAGCGCACCAGTCATAAAATCAATATCTAATAAATTTTGGCTATAGAGTTGACGTATCGAACGCCGTAATTCTTTCTCACTATGTTCACTAGCAATGCCAAATGTTGATAATTTATGCTGCTCCCATACCTGAACTGGTGTGGTTGCTTTACCACGTAAAACGTCAATAACTTGGCCAATCGCAAATTTTTGTTGCATGCGATAAATTGCCGATAAAATTTTCTGAGCTAAAACTGAGCTATCAACTAAATTATTTTTACTTAAACAAATATCGCAATGCCCACAACTATCAGACTCTTCATTTAATGCCGTTAACAAAGTTTGACGACGACAAGTGATGCTATCACAATAAGCAATCATTTTTTTAAGCTTATCTAATTCATAACGTTTTTTAAGATCCTCAACTTCACTGGATAAAATCATTTGTGATAGCTCAAAAATCTCTTTAAAACCATAATTAACCACGCTATTTGCGGCCATTCCATCACGACCTGCTCGACCAGATTCTTGATAAAAATGATCAATTGAGCGTGGCATATCAAAATGATAAACATAGCGCACATCTGGTTTATCAATACCTAAACCAAAAGCAACTGTTGCGACCATCAGCATTGAGGAACTTTGCAGAAATTGTGTTTGATGTTCACTTCGAATATGATTTTCCAGACCTGCATGATAATTCGTTGCTAAAATCCCCTGTCCATTTAAAAACTCAGTAACTTCATCAACTTTTTTGCGTGAATTACAATAGACGATTCCAGCATCACTTTTATGTTGTTGAATAAAATCAGTTAGTTGCTTTTTACCATTATTCTTTTCTAATGCCGCATAATACAAATTTACTCGATTAAAAGACGAGCTAAAAATTGGTGTATCTTTCAAACGAAGATAGTGCAAAATATCAGTTTTAGTATAGTAATCAGCAGTTGCAGTCAAAGCCAAACGCGGTACTTTTGGGAAAAATTTCCCCAAAACCTCTAAACGACGATATTCAGGGCGAAAATCATGTCCCCAATGTGAAACACAATGTGCCTCATCGATAGCAAATAAACTAATTTTGATTCGACTTAAGAAATTTACAAACCATTCACTAACCAATTTTTCTGGTGTTACGTAAACTAATTTAACCAGACCATTACGAATTTTTTGAATTGAAACTTGATTTTCGCTAAAATCGCAAGCTGATGATAAATAAACTGCGGCAATCCCAAGCTCAGTTAAACTTGCGACTTGATCCTGCATTAAGGCAATCAATGGCGAGACGATTATCGCGACTCCATCCAATAATAAAGCAGGGATTTGATAACATAGTGACTTGCCACCACCAGTTGGTAATAATACCAAACCGCTACCACCAGCCAAAACATGGTTAATAATTGCTTCTTGCTGACCTTGAAAGCACGAATAACCATAAATTTGATTGAGAACTTTAAGTGGAGTATTTAATTGTGACATGTGATACGATAGCTAATTTCTATTGAGAAAAACAAGGAGTTATTTTAACACAGCACCGTCATTAAACTAAATTTATGCTAAAAATAGTAAAATAATACAAGCATAAAATAAACCAAACAATTTATAAAAATAACTTATTGTTGCTATAATTACGTAACTTTCAATTTAGTATAGGTAATTTATTTTGACGAATAATCCTTTAATTGCAATCGTGACTGGAGCTAGTCGTGGAATTGGGCGTGCAACCGCAATACTTTTAGCAAAACACGGCTATCAAATTTGCGTAAATTATAATAAAAATCAATCTGCAGCAATCGAAGTTATAAATGCAATCAAAAGCATAGGCGGTAATGCAATTGCCATTCAAGCTGATATTTCTGATGAAAATCAAGTGCTGCAAATGTTTGACCAAGTTGACAATAAATTGGGGAAACTTACTGCACTAGTTAATAATGCAGGAATTTTATTTACACAATCTTCAATTGAAAATCTAAATGCGGAGCGAATTAATAATATTTTTAAAACTAACGTAACAGGTACAATTTTGTGTTGCCGTGAAGCAGTAAAACGCATGGCCTATCAACATGGTGGAAGTGGAGGTAGTATTGTTAATTTATCCTCACGCGCAGCAGTTCTGGGATCAGCCCACGAATATATTGATTATGCGGCATCCAAAGGTGCAATTGACAGCTTCACAGTTGGTTTGGCTCAAGAAGTAGCGAAACAAGGCATTCGAGTCAATGCGGTGCGTCCTGGTGTAATTAATACTGAAATGCACGCTGATGGAGGCGAAGTAAATAGAGTTCATCGATTAAAAGCAATGATTCCTCTGCAGCGTTACGGAACTGTCGATGATGTAGCTAAAGCAATCTACTGGTTAATTTCAAAAGACTCATCATACTCAACTGGAACTTTTATTGACGTGTCTGGTGGCAGATAAAATTATGTTCCCTCAAATTTTAGCTATCTCAACGCGGAAAATTACTCAAATACTCTCTCATAATTAAGATTTATTTTTAAATAATAGAAAGAATAAACTATGTCCTATGTTTTGATTATTCACGAAGTTAAATCCTACTCAGCATGGAAAGAGATTTTTGATCAAGCTGCAGAAATTCGTCGCATAGCTGGGGAAATTAGCTATCAATTACTACGTTATGATAACGATGCCAATAATATCGTTCATATCTCTCAATGGTCATCATTGTCTGCTGCCCGCCAATTTTTTGAGTCTCCAGAATTAGTAAAAATCAGAGAACAAGCTGGTGTAAAAGCGCCAAATTTTATTTACCTTAAAGAATTAGAGCGAGGAACGCTATAATCATTACCTCATTTTAATTTGTACAACCACATCATCTTATGAAATATAAATTACTCCTTAGTTTAAGTGTACTAATACAAATTGTCAACGCCGATAAAACTTTACAAAACTTTCTTTTTATTGGTGGCAATTCAAATAATTTACAGCATTACGAAACCAAGATCAAAGCTAAAAATATTGATGGTGTTCAAATTGTATATAGCTGGAAAATGCTTGAACCAAGCAAAGACCATTATGACTTTAGCATGATTAAAAGTAATTTAAATTACCTGAATTCGCAACATAAAAAACTTTTCATCCAAATTCAGGATAGATTTTTCACTCCACAAGCTAAAAACATACCACTCTATTTGCAAACTGAATCAGTTTATCATGGTGGTATTGCACCACAATTAGATGTTCCTGGCATGAATAAGCCATTGGTGTCAGGTTGGGTAGCTATGCAGTGGAATTCAGCAGTTCAAGCTCGCTATCAAAAATTAATTCAAGAACTTGCCAAACGGTTTGACGGTAAAATTTATGGAATAAATCTCCCTGAAACCGCGATTGATATTGAAGATAAATCAAATACAAGTAATTTTAGCTGCGATAAATATTTTGACGCTGAAGTAAATAATATTCTTGCAACCCGTAGAGCATTTAAACAAAGCAATGTAGTTCAATACGTAAACTTCTTTCCATGTGAGTGGAATAATGATCGTAATTACATGAACAGAATGTTTAATCTAGCCAAGCAATATAATATTGGTCTTGGTGGACCTGATGTAATTCCCTACAAAAAATCACATATGGAGAATTCTTATCAATATTTTGCTAAGAACAAACAACAATTAGAATTAGTTACAATGGCAGTTCAAGCACCTGATTATACTTACATTAATCCACAAACACACCAGAAATTTACTCACACTGAATTTACCAACTTTGCTCGTGATTATCTTGGCGCAGATATTATTTTCTGGGACGTCCAAGAAAATTAATTCTTGACATTCACAAATTTAATTTGTTAGAATCGCTGCCTATTCAATATTTTTTCTCAGGTGCTCCGTTGAAACTCACCGCTCTCCATTCAATCTAAGTGATCCTTTAATCACATTTCACTATTTTCATAAAATTTTAATCTCTTTTGATTTTATATCATAGCTCGGTTTATATTTAGCTAATTAATAATTGTGGTTACTCTATTATTTGTCATATATCTATATACAGTTAAATAAAGTAAATCCCATTAATATTAATAATATAACTATATCCGCAAAATTAATAAATTATTCTAGCTAATATTTTGTTAAGTATAATCAAGCAAAAATGAAACCACCTTGATTACAGGTACGTTTTTATTTACTTATGAATAAAATCAATATCTTGGAAGAAAGTATATATCTATGCATAATCCAATCCATATCTCTGAGCTAAATTTAAGCTTCAAACAACAAGACTGTTTTAGTAATTTTACCTATACTATTAACAGCGGTGAAAAAATTGCTCTTATTGGCAATAATGGTTCAGGTAAATCGAGCTTATTACGCCTTTTGGCAAGTTTACCAGATAATTCGCAACCAGAAATACAAGCTGATGAGACGATTATTTGCGGGTATATTCCACAAATAATTGAGGCATTTACGGAACTTAGCGGTGGACAACGCTTCAATAAAGCCTTTTCTAAAATATTGGGACGCTATCCAAATTTACTTTTATTAGATGAACCAACTAATCATTTAGACGCTAATAATCGTAAATCTTTATTGATACAATTAAAAAATCATCCAGCGACACAAATAATTGTAACGCATGATACTGAAATATTGGATACCTGCATCGATACTATATGGCATATTCACGATGGCAAAATTAGCATTTTCCATGGCAAATACAATAATTATCGTGCACAATTAAATCAATTACAAAATGCGTTACTTACAAATATAACAGAACTTAAGCAGACACAAAAACAGCAACATCAAGCTTTAATGCAAGAACAACAACGTGCCAAAACTAGTCGTACACAAGGAGAAAAAAACATTTTACAACGTAAATGGCCAACTGTTAGTTCAGCCACAAAAGTACGGCGTGGCAATACAACTGCCAATAAAAAATCTGCAGCCTTAGCTGAAAATAGAAATGTGATTAAATCAAGATTAAACGAGCTGTGGCAACCAGAAGAAATAAACTATAACTTTAATTTCACAGCCAATTTATCCTCAAACTCAATTATTACAATTAACCAAGGGAGTTGTGGTTATGATGAAAAACAAAATGTATTATCACAAATTAATTTTAATCTCATGGGTACAAGTAAGATAGCACTAACTGGCGCCAATGGAAGTGGCAAATCAACTTTAATTAAGGCAATCTTACAAGATTCGCAAATTACTCGCAATGGAGAATGGCTGCTGTTGCCACGCAGGCAAATTGCATACTTGGATCAACATTATGCCAATCTACCAATTGAACAAACAGTAATTGAATATATAGCAACTCTCAATGAAAATTTTAACTACCATGAATTACGCAATTTTCTAAATCAATTTTTATTTCGTAAAAATCATGAAGTTAATAAATTAATTGAGCACCTTTCTGGTGGCGAAAAAGCTCGCCTCAGCTTGGCTGCAATTGCACTTCAACAACCAAAACTTTTAATTCTGGATGAAGTTACAAATAACATTGATCTAGCAACACGTGAGCATTTAATTCAAATACTAAAAAATTATCCAGGAGCAATTCTAATCATTAGCCATGAACCAAATTTTTTACAGGCGATAAATATAAATACGCAATACAATGTTGAAATTTGGCATTAAACAAATAACCCACAGCAACAAGTCTACAAGCTGTGGGATTATAATTTTTTACCATTACATTAAAATTCAGAAATAAAACAGATAAATAAAACTACTTTTTAATTCAATTTAATTTGGCAATTAATAATCAAAAATGAATAAACAAATCACATGTTATCCACATCTACTCTACATAACTATCCAAACTAATTGTGTACAACCATAATTTATTAATGTATTTCAAAGTATTAATAATTAACACTAAATAATTACGAAAGTTTGTGTCTAAATTTATAATGACCTAAAATAGGTATAACAGCCTAAATTATCCACAATTTCCCCACAAGTAGATAATAAAATTATACCCAGCAAGCGTGGATAAAACAATTAATTAAAATTTAATCAAGTGCTTAAACAAATTACATATTTTGTGAATAACTGATAATTCCTCAAAAACAAAAAATATCACATGTAAAGTAAGCAAATTAAATCTCTAAAAATAATTTGCCTCAGTTTTCATTGCTCGTTGTATTGATTTTCTCATAGCAAGATTATTGATATAGTTAACCTATAAATAATTGAGCAATTGACTGTTCGATCGCTAAACTTAAATTATCTTGCCGATTATCATTTTTTCTGATGAACCTCTTTAAATTAGCCCAGACATGTTCAATCGGATT
>JACCDZ011403332.1_pt1 | contig 14837 bp, 24 predicted proteins | sample 7449551 | NCBI WGS metagenome assembly JACCDZ01 (sample SAMN15323452, study PRJNA562643) | freshwater metagenome | isolation source: river surface water | place: USA:Blue River Watershed | collected 2017-08-18 | reverse complement strand
TGGGTTGATGGTAGACACTGTCCCAATGGAGTTTAATAGTTTATACATTAGACCCATGACAAATAACCGCCGATTCTTTGCAAGTTGGCGGCACTCATCAAACAAGGACACACATCCGTTCAGTGTCATTCGGTTAGTACATTCGGCACATTTTGTATAAAATTGTGAATATTCATCATCGGACAGACCACAAACGACGACCATGACATATTTAGACCCGTTTATGATTCGATTGCGTTCATACAATCCCATCCATGAATAATTGCCTTGATCGCGAATGTGGAAATTAACGAGCGATAAAAAATCGCGCAATTGGTCATCTAAAAATGCATGTTTGATTGGTAAATTCATCATTGTAATTCCCCTAAAAATACCAGGATTGATACAATCCATTTGAAAGTATGTTTTTGCATCGGCTTTGGCATAGTATCCAATACAAGGAGTGATAATACCGAGATTGGCTTTAAAGTTGATTCCAATGTAAATCGAGTCGAATCGGCAACGATCAATAAACAAGAGTATTTTTTTACGCTCTGAATCGGTTAAATCGCGATCGGTGGTGTCGATTTCAAATTTCGGTAGCGTTCTAGAGCATGTTTTGTACATGTCCCCAGATTGGAGAAGCAAGGCGGTAATGTACGAATTTTCCGTCATTTGTGATTTTTTAGATAGAGGTGGACTAGAGAACGTCACAAAAAAAAATGTCGAAAACGGCAGCGTTGGAAGCTAGAAAGCCAGGACAGTTTGTGATTATTATTCAAGATTCCAAAAAATGGAAATATACCTGTCGAACAATGGCAGAGATACAAGCATTGGTGTTAGACAATTCTACATGTATTCATGAATGTATTGAGGGACCGTGTAAATTGTTTTTTGATATCGATTCTGATGTTCCATGTCATGCTTTGCCAGTTGATTTTACTTTAACCCTAGAAACTCAGATTAGTAAGTTGATTCCTGTGCCGGTAAAATCGCCGATATGGTTTTCAAGAAAGACGGGTAAATTGTCTTTTCATCTAGTGTATCCGACGGTATGGGTATCTGATCGCCGAGTGATTATTGATATTGCGAAACAAATTTGTGTGCCAGAACCGCTTAAAATAGATCCATTGGTATATCAAGTAGGTCATTTACGAGTTGCATATTCTTCTAAACCAGGTCAATTAGGCAGTGAATTAGTCAATGGTTCATTTAGTCCTGATAAATTTACAAGTGGGTTTATTACATGTGAATCTGAGCCAATTGAGTATACATTTCCACAAGCTGCACCTACCATATCTACCTGTTTTAATGCAAATGTATTACCCGAGTATCAAGACGCGATGCGCAATTTACTGGACTGGCTCGTTAAAAATTGGAGCGATTTCAAACCCGGTAAAATAAGGGGTGAGGAGTCTAGATACTCGGTCCATAATCTCTCCTTGACGTATTGTAAATCCAGTGCAAGAATACATAAAAGCAACAAGGCATATTTCCAATTTCAATTCCAAGGTGTGTATCGAGTGAAAGTGTATATACATTGCACAGATTGTAAAAAGGGTAGTGTATTTCCATATGATTTATCAAGAATAGCATTTCCAATTACAGGATTAAGTATGTAATGATGTTGTTTGTTTAAAGATTTTCCTAACATTGTGTCTAGTGAATACCTTTTTCCTTGTATACTTTAGAAAGTAAACTGAGCTGCTTTTGGGTTTCTAGATTGATACTTCCACCCACATTCTTCGGGATTTAATTTCGAAGTGTACCATTTATCCATTTCATATCCAGAAGACACGAGTGAAATGAAATTGTACAACTCGAAAATGATTCCAGGTGCAGTTTTAGGAATAATTCCACATTCCTTTCGTTTGTATAATAGATAACTATTATCCACATCAAGTGTCACGCCTGCAATACAAAGAACCTGTTGAATAATATCCGCAAATTCCAAAAAGGTGTATTTGCGTCCATTTTCCAATGATCCGAGATACCCCATCATTTCAGGAGATTTTTCATAAAAATCTGCAAATGCGCTTGCCATTTCCGAGACGTTGTTATGTCCATGATTGGAATTGAAACAAGCAATCAAATTGGTTTCTTCAGAATCCACAATACGCTTACATTTTTTAGCGTGCTTTTGTTGTATTTCCTTTTCAAATACAACCCCACTTGGCATGATTGTAAAGAAATCAAACAGTGGTAAAATACACAGCCTGATTAACACCTTTTCGAAATACAAGGCATCTGATAAATTGCAAGTATTCATTTTACTGATCTTAAAAACTTTTGTGATGGAAATTACAAAATTATTTTACAAAAAAAAAAATGCCGTGCACATGTACATTGGCCACCTTTTTATCAAACTGTCCACACACGCTTTATTTGAAATTCATAAAGGTGCATATGTCATGTTAAAAGATCATCAACGATTATATAATAAATTGTTATTAGATAAATGCGGACAGACTTCTATTTTATCGTCTCATGTATCTGAAACAAGACAGTATAGATGTAATGACATGTTTACGCCATTGATTTATGGAGTAAAGAATGGATGCACATGGTTTACATTTGAACGACATCGACCTGAAAATCCAATGCATTGTATTGATTATTGTATGTATAAATGCATGAATCGAAATATTGGCAAAGATGGGACAAGTGCATATATAGAGGCAAATCCTCTTGTATTAGATAAAACTACTAGCATAAAACTAATTTTGTAAAATTCGTGGTTACACGTTAACAAAAAACTGCTTTACCTTAAAAAAACACAAGGTAAAGAAATGACTCGGAGCACAAGAGCGCTTATTCCGAGTCGGATGAGTCCCCCTCAGAAGAAGAGTCCTCCTTTTTAGGGAGTGGTACGACATATTCGTTTTCTGCAGCATCGTGAAATACAACTCCTGAACTATCCACACCATGAAACTTGGTTAAATTTCCGAATGGATCACGCGGTATTTCACATGAAATAGTAATGGGATTGTCATCATCATCCACCGAGTCAATAACCATATATACAATGGGTTTTGGTGTGGTGGTGGTGGTGGTGGTGGGGATAAACTCGACAGACGGGAGAGAAAGCCCAGAATTTTCCGTCAAGTCACAATCGACTGGTGGAAGAACCTTCACTGGTTCAGAAAACCCACTGCAAGCACATTCGTCAAGAATGGGTTGGGAATCCTCGGGTATGAATACCGATTCCGTATTCACTACAGGGGTAATCTCTTTGACTACCTCAGCTACTTTTTCAGTAACATCATCTTCTACCTTTTCAGTAAACTCCTTAGCTACCTTTTCAGTAACTTCCTCCTCAGCTACCTTTGGCTTTTTTGTTACCCGTCTTTTTGGAGTAAACACTCTTTTGAGTGTTGCTCTTGCTCCTACGACAGTGGGACGTGTTGAACGACGAGGTTCAAAAATACTAGATTCGGGATCCATATATCTTAAAATCGCAAATTGTGATTTTAATTTCCAAGTTTTTTTATAAAATATATATTAAAAAAACTCATCAAATGAAGTGACATCGAGGATTTGAGTATTCAATTCTAAATACCCTTGTACATTTGGATACAATTGTCCAGAATGAAATCGCCACTTGACACCAGTGCATTTTAACAAGTCTATAGTTAATACATATGGATTTTCAGTTGGGAATTTATGTTCCTTAACGACTTTTAATTGGTTTAATAATGACAAGTGAATGAATCCAGATCGAATGTCATGTGAATCGCCGTAAAATTTGGTAGAGTTCATCAGGGTAAATCGGTGCCAGGTGATTTTCGGGACAAGTTTATATGCCAATTTCATATTTTGTGATTTTTTTATAAACAAGGTAAAAAAGCATCTATTTTGAAGCAACACATGCGAATGCATATGTGGTTTGATCATCTGGATAATATGCACAAAATGGCTCAAGAAAGTAGGTATGAAGTGGAGTACCTAAACAATCTCCATTATCAAACAAATGAATGGATTCGTGTGCGGTGCAATCTAGTAAGTACCCACCGAATGTAATGTTTGTTCCATAATCGATTCCAGAAAATGTCTGACATCCCTCGGTTTCTTGGTATGTAAAATAGTCTGTGCCGTATACAAATGGACAAGAGTGGTTCATGGATACTCCCATCGTGATAAACACGCTTTGGACGGTAAACAAAATGCTGAGCAAAAAAATAAGCATCATGGGAAAATTTGTGAGCAAAATTGTCCACCCGTAATTTTTGTTTCACAAATTATGGCACCTTCTCGAGATAAAATTGTAGAGTTATTCAAAAAACTGGGAATTGATACTGTATACACTGTACCTGATTATATTTCACCTGATTGGGATGAAATCGTATTAGATGAAGCAACAATACATTGGCTGGCAACGCCGTATCATACCATGTTGGAACAAGCTAAAAAGACTCGCAAATTGATCAAGTTGATATCTACCTCGTGTACGTCGACATTACCCGATAATATAGAGCCGTTTTATCAATCGGTTATGCAGAATTTTTTATACGATTATCAGGCACAGACGGTAATGAAATTGGATTTGGACGAGTTTGATATTTCCGAAACAACGGATGATGTGCAATTTGGTTTTGTAGATAAAGCAATTAAACCGATGGACGAAGTATATTTATTAAAGTTGATTGGCGAGTTTAAATCGTCGATTAAAAAGTCGAATGAGATTGTAGAAATTGTGAATCGATGTGAATTTCCGGTAATTGAGGATGAAATGCGTAAAGTCAAATTACGAAATCAGTATTTGCAATTACAATTGGAGCAACAGAATGAACAGATTACTGAATTGAGAAAACGTGTGCAAAAATATAATTCAGTGAATGAAAATACAGAAACTAAAAAACGAGGACGTAAACGTAAATCAGTTACTACATTGCTGTAATACTTATAATTTTTGTGCTTATTGTCTCCATGTTATCCAGATCTTGAATTTCCTTGTCAAATTTAAAATTCACAACACATCCTTGTGGGTTGACAGATGCATAGATAAAATTGACAATATCATCTTCAGTAAGTACCGTTCCAATAATTTGTAAACTTTCGATTCGGCTAGATAAACACTGGCCTAGAAATTGAAAAATGCTGCTGCATGCATCTGTAAATCCGCTAATACAAAACAGGGGCTGAAAGGTCACGCTGTCACAAGTACTGTAAAAACTAAGACAGCACCATTGAAAAATCAAATTACTGGGTTCTTCAAATGAGCACGAAATAGATTTGGTGTAAAAATAGTTTATCGGATTTGCTAAATTCATCCACTCTGTATGATTTGTTTCTACCATTAATTCTATTGTTGAAAATAGTTGTAGAAACACATGGTGCTGTTGTGGAGTCATTCGCTGCTGTTTACAGTACTCGATTACTGTTGAAACATCCCATTTTTCTAATCCTTGCATGTAAAAATTTGCATAGACATATGCAAGTAATCGAATCACTTGCATTTCTTGAATAGTTAATTGTTCTTCCTCGAAAATCTCGAAAAAATCCATTTTATTTGTGAGGATTGTGCTTATCAGTGTGTTTGGGTTGATGGTAACCCAGTGTAAAAATAAGTAAAAAATCTACATTTGGTTGTTAGTATCCAAATGTAAAAATCAGTAGAAAATTTACAGTGGGATACAAGTGACACAATACTAGACACAATCCTCACAAATAAAAATGATCAAAACCGATAAAGGAGAATACCTGAGCGAATTTACATCTGAAATGATGGAAAAAGTAAAACAATATGACAAGTATCCTGATCCAGACGATATATGTAAACAAGTCACTAGAAAAAGACTACATGAGCACGAACAAGACTTTATGGATGCAACTTGGGATTTGCCATTTAAATTTGATGTCATTAAAGAATTGGAACAATGGATTGATTGGAGAATGAAAGATAACCTTGAAGATGAATTAAAACAAGTTGGTGTAGATGCTATCAATAAACATTTGCAAGAAAAGTTTAATGTGAAAAATGATGAAAAGGTTGAAATGGAATTTCAAATTCCAGTAATTATTGACAAAGAAACGATTGCCAAGTATCGAACACAGCAAATGCATATCATTTACCCAGAAACAAGTCAATGGACATATGAACAAGTGATGAAATTGGGTAACGAAATTTCAAAAAAATCAGGTGTATTACGAAATTTTATTCATGAAAAGGTCTTGCCTATTGTAAATGAAAATTACAAACGAAAGCAAGAACAAGATCGATTAAAACGCAATTTAAAAGCCAAAGAACGTCGAGAAGCAAAGAAACAAAAGCAAGGTTGATCTTTTTTTAATTTAATAAATCATGTGTGTAAATTCAGCTAGCAATTGTTTTTAATAGCCATTTTTATATAATTGGTGTAGTAGTTTTTTTACGTTAGTAATTTCTATATAAAAATTTATAAAATAAAAAGTGCAGATATGGTAGTTTTTTTTACGTTAGTAATTTCTATATAAAAATTTATAAAATAAAAAGTGCAGATATGGTAGTTTTTTTAAAATAAAAAACGGTAAAAACAATTATTTTAAATTAAAAAAACTCAACCTTGCTTTTGTTTCTTTGCTTGTCGACGTTCTTTGGCTTTTAAATTACGTTTTTTTTGTTCTTCTTCTTGTTTTCGTTCATAATTTTCCATAATAATTGGCATGACTTTATCTGAAATAAAGTTTCGTAATCCAAACATACCTTCCTTGAATTGATGCATATGTTCTAAAGCTTGAACAAATGTAATGGATTTAGTTTGAGGTACCTTTTCATGCATCTTTTTGGTATTTAAATCAAAAATATCATCGAGAGAATCCTGAATATCTTTTGAATGAATCCAATTGTCCAAAAATTTAAAATCATCGATCCGAAAGTTGGTTTTCAAACCATGTTCAATAGAACTTTTAACAATTTTTTTAATGTTCAAAGTAATCTCTTCCTTGTTGGAATCCGCTAAACGAAAAGAATCTAAAAAATCATTCATTTCTTTATATGAATATGACATGTCCCAATTCGCAGTAATATAGTCTTGTTGATGATTACGTAAGGATTTTCCAGTAACTTGTTCACAAACTTCCCATTCACGAATATATGGATGTCGAATGGTCAACTGATTCACTTTAGCCATCATTTCAGGTGTAAATTCACTCAGGTACTCTCCTTTGTCAGTTTTGATCATTTTTATTTGTGAGCAATGTGATTAGAAATGTGCTTGAATTACTCGTATCCCATTGTAAATTTTACTGCATTTTTTACATTGGGTTGTCAGTATCCAAATGTAAAAAATGCAGTAAAATTTACAGTGGGTTGCTAGTATCCCGCTGTAAAAAATGCAGGAAAATTTACAGTGGGATATTAGTAGCTCAATGTAAATTTTCCAGCAATTTTTACATTGGGTTGCAGGTGAGTAAAATTACATATCCACCATCTACAGGGTGTAAAAATTGAAGAAAATGAAAGATGATTATACACTTGTAAAAAAATGACGTACACTTTTACGAGCTTCTGATTCCATCTTGTCCAGATAGTTTACAACTTGATCATATGAATACGCTTTAGATTCTGGAAAAAGCTGATGCATTCTAACAGTAAGACACGATTCTTCAATGTTTGAAGTGACTATAATATTGTTGGTAATCGCTTCTTTCCAAGGATTGATCATAGGAACTTGATTGTATTTGGATTTCAGAAAAGCTTCCGCAGCACGTAACATTTCAGTTTGAATTTCGTTTTCGACATCAATCACTGATAATTCAGATTCAATTTTTTCTACAAGTTCAAATGAAAGTTCAAAATCCCAATTCTTTTTCATGTAATCGTGTTCATGTTCCGCAACTGATTTTCCCGTCTTTTTCACACTATACTCGCTCGCTTCTTGATAACTTCTAGCCTTTTTAAGAGTTTGGGTTGTTTCTTGTATATTTCGCTTGGCTGACATTTTATTTGTGAAAGAGTGTTTATACTCACTTGTATCCCAATGTAGATTTTACTGCATTTTTTACAGCGAGCTATTAGCGAGCCAATGTAGATTTTACTGCATTTTTTACATTTGGTTGTCAGTATCCCAATGTAGATTTTACTGCTTTTTTACAGTGGGATACAAGTGAATATAAACACATGCTCACAAATAAAATGTCAGTCAAGCGAATGCGACCAAGTGGACATCCAGAACCAATTTATCCAGTAGGTGTTTCAGATGAATATGGATCCATTGAATATTATGACGAAGAGGATTTACCCCAAGTTTTACAAAAATGGACAAGTAGCGAAATCCATATCCTAAAACCACCTTGTGATTATCCACATGAAGCCTTGTTAATCAAGATTTTAGAAAACATGCCCAGCACCGTTTCAAAATTTGTTGTGAGATTTGATGGTGGTTCTGATTCAGACAGTGTTTTTTACTTTGAAGACAAGTGTTTTAAAGTTTCGGCATTTTGTACGTCGAAATTTTGGAATTTACCCTTTTTTAAGGAACGTGTCGAGTCTATTAAATTTAATAGAAATTCACTGACCGAAAACGAATTTAACACCATGTGCGAGGGTATCAAACAATCTAATTTGGAAATCCAACATACTTTTATGGATCATGATGCTTTTTTTCATCTAAAATAATACACTGGTATTTACAAATGATTTTTATTACCGTGTGTGGAACGGATCGTCACTTGGAAAATGCAATTATTTGCAAACACGATACCAGAGAAGATGCCATTGCCTTTTGTAAAAAACATGCAATCGAGTATATAAATGAGCGCATTTCCGAGGCATTACTTGTTGCCGAAAATCCATATTACCAAAAACCCGCATTAAAACATGTCGAGTATTTAAATAACATCAAGACAAGTATACAAGATGCCCAACTACCAATCAAGATTAAACCAGACTTTATTGCATTTATGAAATTATTTTAAACACTTAGAAGAAAACCATCATCAAAACCCTCTTGAATTGTATACCCCTTTGCTTTTAAAATATCAAATACCACTGGTTTAATATATTCTTCTTTTCGAAATGAATAATCAACCGGACGAAACAAATCACGCCATTTTACAAGAATAAGTTCGGTAGATAGACTTGTCCGTAAAACCATTGCCAAATTCAACCAGGCAACCTTTTTTACAAACTCGAGTTCCAGCTTGTCAATTTCATCTACAATTAATTGGAGACCAGAATTCCAAGATGTAGTGGAATGAAATGTTGGAATTGGTGAATTGAATCCTGCTCGACCTGGTGGTTTTCCAAATATAGGTGGACCTGGTTTCACTGACTCGGAAGAATTACTTGCTGGAATTCCAAATGTAGGTGGACATGGTTTCACTGACTCGTACGAATTACTTGCTGGAATTCCAAATGTAGGTGGACATGGTTTCACTGACTCGTACGAATTATCAAATGGTTTTCCAAATGTAGTTGGTATGTAACTCGATTTTATCGGCTCAAAAAAACTACACGACGGATTTCCAAACGTAAAGGGTTTACAAATGGATGGTTGTAAATGTTTAAATTCTGCGGCGGTCGGGATATATTCCATTTAATTTGTGAGTGTGTTAAAAAAGACAGTATATGTGGACAAGTTTTTCACACTAGTACAAGCAAGTTTTTCACACAAATGGAAACTGTATTTTATGTTTCAAATGCTATTCCAGTTGGAATGACAATCCTCATATTTTTTGCATATCCAGTCAGATCAAGATATTTAGCAATAAACATGACTATCGTTACTCTCTGTTATGGCATAAATATCGCAGGTTTTGGTATGTACGATGTGAACTTGTCTTTGCATCAATATAAATTAATGTATTTTATTGGATCATTGTTACAATTAGTGTTTGGATTCTTCATGTGTTTGATTCTAGTCGGATCAAGAAAAGATTATGAAAAACAGGTTTACAAGTACAATGAATTATATGAAAAGTACAAGGAATTATATGCTACACCCTTGTAATTTACTCTTTTTTATTTGCACCTTTATCTTCTTCCTCCTCTTGTTCTTCTTCCTCCTCTTCGTCACTTTCCTCTTCGTCATACTCAATGCTACTATCAATATCAGAATCGTCCGAAACATTTTCCTCACCGGCTTTACGACGTCGCTTTCGATCTCGATTTCTTTCTACACTTCCCAATCCATAACGGATCATTCTCTCCATATGATCCTGTATTTCTGCAATCATCCATTTGTGGTCTCTAATGGATGCATTATCATATACGTGATGAAAACCCATCAACCAAAAAATTTGTGATTTATTTTTAATTTACTGCTCACACAAATGATTTTCTTTGTTATATCAGTAATTTTTTTTGTTAACGTATTATAGTCGTTATAACAAAGAATCACCTCTACTTGTATCCAATCCTTTACGATTCATTTTACGCATTACACGTTCAAGCTTGGGTTCATACTCGTCTAAACGTTTTACCGAATCTCCCAACCAGATATGTTTATCTCTAATTGAATCCTTTCGATTATTATACCATCCATCAGAATGCTCATCATAAATTTCTTGAATTTTCGAACAAAGTTGGTCATATTTATCAATCAGTGACTTGGATTTTGGAATGGTTTCCTCTGTAGAAGCATACTCTTCTTCTTCTTCCATTTCTTCAACATCCTTCACGACTTCTTCTTCTTCCGTATCAACATCTACTACTTCATCTTCTTCCGTATCCTCATCAGATGTGTCTAAATCGTTTTTGGGGACACGATACATTTTTTTGTGAAAAACACTAGAAAGGTGGACAAGGTATTATGTAATAGAATATAAATTCTGCACTTTTCGCTTGATAATCACTTGGGATGTATTGGACGGTTGTGTATTGCAATCACATTCTGTTAATTTTTTTAAAGGGTCTTCAATGTCCAGTAAATAACACTTGTTAGTTGGAAGATTGAACAACACCTGTACATCTTCAAATCCGGTTAATTTCATGGTATCGTTGATATTTAGTTCTTCGCAATGTACAAGCGCCAATTTACGAAATACCAAGTGATAAATGGATGTCGAAAAGCTTTGTAAATCGATCCGTTTCCATTGGTGTGATTTTTCAGCAGTCTTGTCAATAAAACAAAATTTTAAATTAGAATGGTAGCAAAGGGACTGGTTTTCTAAACAAATGACCAGTGCCTTTTCAGGAAAACGACTCGCCTCTGGAATCCTTTTTATTAATTCTTGATACTCCATTTTTGTGTCAGGGTGGACAAGACACAAAAATGGATATTCAACAAATTAAAACCATCATGAGTAATTATGTGTCTTCTGCTGTTCGAGGTTTTCCTAAAGTAATACGTTCATATACTTCTAATCGTTGTAAAGATTATGATGGTGATGGTTATATAGTAATCCCTAAACAAGTTGTAGATTTAAATAACAAAACTGTACTATCCTTGAGCGAATCCAAATTGACTTTTTATTATAGATTTCGTCCAGGATATTTACATGTGCTGAAACCTATTGAACATGCATTTGATCAAGTTGATTTTATTAAAAATATAGACTCGATAGATGATATATTCAATGCCTTTTCAAGTGTACAAAAGCTAACAGTGAATGGTATACAAAAAGGTACTTACCAAAGATCAACCTGGATGAAAGTATATCTTGACACGCTAAAAGAAATTTCAGAAAAACATCATTTGCCAACTGAAATAACCAGGCTATTGAGTAGCTATTTAATAAAGTAAAATAGTCTACCTTTTTCACAAAAATGGATCCAGAATTAGAAAATGTATATTATTTGGATATTGGAAACACGCTCGAAACATTTGTACAGCGTGCTATAAAGGACGGAAAAATAATTATCATAGAGGAAGATGCCGATTATTTTGTTGTGTATTTAGATAATCAATTAGCAGCTTCATTAAACATATTCGGATTTGGATCTAGAACCTCGAAATTGTTGAAATTTTACCAACCCGTATTAACCGAGCATTTGACACTATTAGAACCAATTGAGCCTTTATTTGATACGGTATATACTTCTTCGGGTTTACCTGATGACTATTTCAACAAATTACCAAATTTGCGTGTGCTAATATCTGATACTATAACTACAACCAGAGACCAATGGATGCAAGTTTATCTAGATGCATTAAAACAAATTTCAGCAAAGCAGCATTTACCTGCTGAATTAAATCGACTAATAAGTAGCTATTTAATAAAATAATTTTGTTTATCTTTTATACTTCATGTCCACCTTTCTCACAAAATGAGCAAAATTAATAAATATGTCAATGTGGCATGTAATGTCATTCTTGGAGGCACCGCTTTACTTATTGGTAAAGGTATCATGTATGATATAGAAATAAACGGTGTAAACGCCAATGAGTTGCAAATAACCAAGTTAAACGAGGTTAAAAATCAACTTGTAAAGACACAGACGGTATATGACAAGAATAATGATTTGTCACAATTACAGGCTAATACCAAAGAATTGATTCAAAAGGCGCGTGATTATGGCAGACCATTATCCACTGGACGTTTTTTTCGGCGATTAGAAGATGCAATTGATTCTAAGCCATATGTTTATACAAACATTGGTCCATTAATTTCTTGTGATGAATCTGGGGGTGTACGCGCATTTACTGATCCAGTTCCTGCCAGCCGCTTTCGTGATCCTTATCCAGGCTATGTAACTTATAATGATTATGACGGTGAAGAAATTACAAGATATCACCATGATATTCCAATGCATCGATTATTATCTGATTTTGCGGAACAAGTAAAGCGTGAAGAATCGGATAAATTTGCGCATTTAAAGCGATTGTTTTAACCTTGTTTAAATTGCCACTTTTTATGTTCTTGTCCACCACTCTCACAAATTTAAATCATGGATAAAGCAATAGAAATTTGGTTCAGATGTTCATTCTTTACAATAACTGTTGTTTTTCCTACAATTCTTGCTATAGATATTAAAAATAAATTTCATGGAATAAAACAATGCGATGATGCCATGTTAAATGATGTAAAAGTCCGGCTTTTAAAAACTCGTAAATTGTATCAAGAAGATAAGAAAAATTACAAGCTCGCAGATGAAACAAACGAGTTGATTCAAAGTGTAAAAGCGTATGGCAAACCCTTAAACGAAAACGTTTGTTTTCGTCGAGTTGAAGATATGATAAATGAAAAGGTTGAATTAAATACCAAGTATGGTCCGTTAATCATTAAAGATTATTCAGCATATCCATTGATTGTTGATCCTGTACCAATTCAACGTCTTCGAGATCCAATTGATGGTAAATCAGAGGTTCCAATTGATGATTTGCTCGCTGATTTGGAAGAGCAAGTAAAGCTTCGAGAATTGACAAAATTTAGGGCATTGAGAAGAATATTAAATTCAATGTAATTGCGTTTCCTGTTTTATGCTTCTTGTCCACCACACTCACAAATTTAAATCATGGATGTCAAAATTCCTCTTTTTTTTTATAATGTCGTCATCGGCTATGTTATTACCAATGGTTATTGGTTTAAATAAAGCTGCTTGGTGTAACTTAAAACAAGTAGAAAAAACCAAGTTAAATGCGGTAATTACCCAGCTTTTAAAAACTCGCGAAACGTATCAAAAATCAAAATCCTTTCATTATTTAAAAAATGATACAAACGAGTTAATCAAAAAGGTAAATGCATATGGCAAACCCTTAAATAATAACATTTGTTTTCGTCGAGTTGAAGATATTGTAATGAATAAATATGAATCGTCTACTGAATATGGTCCGTTAATTGGTTTTGAAATAGATTTCGAATATAAATCAATTGAAGATCCTATTCAAGTTTTTCGAGATCCAATCGATGGTAAATCTGAGGTTACAATTGATGATTTACTTGCTGATTTAGAAGAACAAGTAAAACTTCAAGAATTGAAAAAGTTTAGAACATTAAGAAGATGTTTAAATTCAGAAAATTGCAAAGAATAGTATAATTAGAAGATTATTTTTAGTAATTTACACTACATGTCCACCTTTTATGCTTCCTGTCCACCTCACTCACAAAATGATTTATCGATTATATCTTGCCATTTTATTACTGCATTTATTTGCATTAATTGCAATTTATGGGAGTATTGCCATTCCACATGGTGTTGAAAAAGTATACAATTCAACTGTAATCCTGTTAATTGAAAATGTGGGTATGATTCCAGGAAAAACAATGGTGTTATGTGGATTACTTGTAATCATGTTTCGAGATAAAAAGAAGGTAGATTTTTTTAAAATTGTTGCATTGTTTTGGGTGACAATTTATATGTTTAATTGGATTGATTTATTGCCAGAATATACATATCCACTGTGGCTTGGTCTTTTAATCATGTCACGAATCTTTGCAATCCATGCTGTTTACGAAGCTATTACATGATTCCTTTACTTTATATAACAAGTATAAAAGATAATACAAATAGCTGCCATTACAAATGTAAACATGCTGTTAAAGAACTCATTTGTAGCCTTTTCTCGCTCCTTTTCTAATCTTTTAATCTTGGCCTTTATTATTTTAATTTTTAATAATCGTAGTTGTTGTTGAAACAGTTGGTTTATTTGATTTACTTCACCCATTTTGTGATTTTTTTTTACCACCTGTCGCCCCTGTGATAAGAGCCTTAACACTCTTGTGATAACAACTTGTCACTCGTGATAAACACCTTAACACACCGGTGATAACCCACTTAACACTAGTGATAAGTCATTAAACACATGTGCTTAGTGGCTTAGCACACCAAAAAGCACGTACTCAAAGAATACCTGTTGCCTCGCCTAAAAAATTTTCTACTTTTTTTTCCAGAGCCCGTGCCTGGTTACTAAAAACCACTTTAAACGATACCTTAAAAAATTTTTGCTCAAGAATCCGTGTTCGGTGAACGACCTTAAAACGACCTTATGGACCTCCGC
>JACCDZ010297991.1_pt1 | contig 14845 bp, 9 predicted proteins | sample 7449551 | NCBI WGS metagenome assembly JACCDZ01 (sample SAMN15323452, study PRJNA562643) | freshwater metagenome | isolation source: river surface water | place: USA:Blue River Watershed | collected 2017-08-18 | reverse complement strand
GCTAAAATATTGATGCGTTTTCCATTGAAATCCTCTAAAATCAATTGCTTGATTTGCTCATCAGAATACGAAACCATTTTTTCACCCGTATTGTAACTGTAAGCATCGGCACCACGAGCGTACAACAAACGTAAGAAATCGTAAATTTCGGTAATGGTTCCTACAGTAGAACGAGGCGATTTACTCGTAGTTTTTTGCTCTATAGCAATCACAGGCGAAAGTCCGTCGATTTTATCCACATCAGGTCGTTCTAATCCACCCAAAAACTGACGTGCATAAGCTGAGAAAGTTTCGATGTACCTTCGTTGACCTTCGGCATAAATAGTATCAAATGCCAATGACGATTTTCCAGAACCCGACAAACCTGTAATAACCACTAGTTTTTCTCGTGGAATTGTAACATCAATATTTTTAAGATTATGGGCTCTTGCTCCAATAATTTCGATTGTTTCTTCTGTGTGTTGCATGTTTTTTTAGCAAAACGCAAAGATACTGATTTCAATTCAATTTTTGTGGTAGACAAATGTGAAGAAATTAAAAAAAGAAAGCGCTATAGTAAACGCTTTCTTTGTCTATTATTGATGTAATCGTTAATAGCTTTTTTTGTGGTAACCCAATTTCTTCCTTCTTTATATGCATCAATTTTTCCCTGACGCGCTAACAAGCTAACATATTCTTGACTGTAAGGAGTATTAGGTTCACTTACAATGTTAGCAATAGATTGATATTCATCATCATTATCACTTGGAATAGAAGTTAAATAGATATTAACCGTTCTTTCTAGAGCTTGACACATTAATAACGTTAACTTTTGATAGTTATTATTATTAGCTTGATTTAAAGCATCGTAATATTTTTTTCTGTCATTTTTTAAGATGATGGCTGGCGGAAAACCTCTTCGCATGAGTAATAAATTCATTGCTAAACGAACGGTTCTTCCATTTCCATCAAAAAAGGGATGAATCCAAACTAATTTGTGATGAAAAATAGTAGCTAATTCAATATCATTCAATTGCAACGGATTTTCATTTACAAATTGAATTAGTTCATCTAGCAAATCTGAAACTTTATTAGCATTTGGCGGAATAAAATTTGCTCCAGTGATTCGAACACCAGCATTTCTAATTCTTCCTGCAAAATCATCTTCAATGGTGCGCAAAACTAAACCATGAAGCGATAAAATATCAATACTTCTCAACACATAATCATCATTAATTATTTGATATAAATAATTAATCGCATGCTCGTGATTTTTAGCTTCAAAATGTTCTCGCAATGATTTTCCTTTCACGGTAATTCCATCTTGAAGTACCATTTGTGTTTCTCGAAGGGATAGTGTATTTCCTTCAATACTATTCGAATTATAAGTCCACTCAATTGAAAGCGACTCTTTAATTTTTGATATAGCAGAATATGGCAGCGGCCTATTTTGATTGAGCACAGCCAATTTATCATACAATCTATCGAATGTTGATTGAAATTCTTCGCGATAGGATAAATCAATATTCCACATAATTCATTTATTACACCACAAAGGTATTAATATCGGATAGGATAAAAAAATATTTTATCCGATATTTAAATATTAGATAATAGAAATTAAATTTTAGATGAAAAATTTTAAAAATTTCTCTAATTTCTAAAATCTGTGTTCCAAAAAACATAAAGTTGAATTTTGAGATTGTAATTGAAGTTGAACTTGATCTTGAACTTGAACTTGATATAAGACTATTCAATAATCATCGATTTCAATCGCATTCTGTATTTTTCTAGAATGAGTTGTTTGTAAATGAATCCAAGGAAGATTCCATCTTTTAAAACTGGTAAGACTTTACAACCTGATGTATCAAATTTCTCCATAATGGTTTCTAAAGTTTCATCATAGAAAATAATTTCTTTTGGAGGTTGCATGACTTCATATGTTGAAGTGTATTTTACTTTGAATTGTGAGAAAACAATTGGTCTGATTTCATCTAACAATATCAAGCCTAAAAGCGTATTTTTTTCATCCAAGACAGGAAAAATATCAGCATCTGATTGTTGGATTTTCTCAACTAATTCTTCCAAATTATTACTAACCGAAATGGATTTGAAATCAGTTTGAATTAATTTAGCTACATCAATAGAATTCAAAATATTAGCATCACGATTATCCGTAAAGACTTCACCTTTATCTGCTAAATTTTTAATATCGAAGGAATAAGGCTCAAAACGTTTTGAAATTGCAAAACTTACCGAAGAAACAATCATTAAAGGAACCATCAAATTATAACCTCCCGTAATTTCAGCAATAAGGAAAATTGCGGTTAGTGGTGCGTGAAATAATCCGCTCAATATTCCAGCCATTCCTACAAGAGTAAAGTTTCCAATTGGTAACTTGGCGAAACCAATTATATTGAAAAAATAAGCCACACAAAATCCTAAATACGAACCTACAAAAAGTGAAGGTGCAAAATTTCCACCATTTCCACCAGCACCTAATGTCAAACTTGTAGCATAAACTTTTATCAACATCGTAGCTCCAACAAACAACAACAGAATCCATTTGGATTCTTGAAAACGTTCGAAAATAGTATTTTGAACCAACCCCTCAGGATTACTATCAGCTAGCGTTTTAATACTTTCATATCCTTCACCAAATAAAGAAGGGAACAAGAAAATCAAGACACCTAAAATTCCGGCTCCAAACAATGCTTTATTGATGATATTAAATTTTAGTCCACTGAAATAATGCTCAATCTTTCTGAAAGTTCTCGCATAATTTATGGAAACTAGGCCACTTAAAACGCCTAGTAAAATATAATAGGGTAAATTATGATAATCGAAAAATTGTACTTTTTTAAACGAAAACAAGATGTTTTCATTCAACATTACCGTTGAAACCAAAGCACCTGTTGCTGCACTAATCATAATCGGAATAAAGGCTGTAATACTAATTTCAGCTAGTACCACTTCAATGGCAAACAATACTCCAGCAATCGGGGCGTTGAAAGCAGCACCAATTCCGGCAGCGACACCACAGGCTAACAAAAGCGTCCTATCTTTGTAACTTAAACGATAATTTTGCGCATAATTACTCCCAAAAGCAGCCCCCGTAACGGTAATTGGCGACTCTAAACCTGCACTTCCACCCATACCTACCGTAAACGAACTTGTAATGATTTGGGCAAACATTTGCTTTCTAGGCATGATTCCGCGCTTTTTAGCGACAGCATACATAATTTGAGAAGTTCCTTTTTCAATAGAACCATCCAAAACCTTTTTAACAATGATAACGGTGATAATAATACCAATGATTGGCAGCGTACTATTACTGTAAGGAAGATGGAATACATCATCTAATCTTTGAGCTGATTTATAAACCCAATGCGCAAACGTTTTTAGGATAATTACGGCTAAAGCTGAAGAAATTCCAACTAAAACGCACGAAAAATAGATAAACTGCCGTGGTGTTAGTAACGATTTCAAAAGAAAAACAAATCGCTCTAAACGTCGGAAGGTTTTGTGTGTAAACGTTTTTAAGGAAAAAGATTTCTTTCTTGGCATTGTCTTGAAGTATTTTACGAAGGTAAATCTTTAATCTGAAAAATAAAACTAAATTAGAGTAAACGTAAGGCTTCTCTTCTACTTAATGGTTTTAAATTAGTAGAATTTACATAAGCTTCGACTCCATTTGGATTGAATCTACTATAATCGCGCAAAGCCCAACCGATTGCTTTTTGAATAAAAAAATCGTTGGAATCTTTATGTTTTTCGCATTCCGATTTTAAAATTTCGAAATTGGTTTTTTCTTTATAACTCAACTGAAATAAAATAGCACTTCGATTTAACCACATGTTTTCAGAATTTGAAAAACGCTCAACTACTTTTAAAGTTTCCGAAGAAAAATGCAACAAATAACCTCCTAAAATATATTTTGCAATCGTATCTACTGAATCCCACCATGAATTAGTAATAATCAACTTTTCAATCAATTGAATATCTTCAAGGACAAAATTCTTCTTGAACTCTTTTACCAGTAAATCTATTGCTGTTTGATGAAATTCGCGTTCTTTCATTTGGAATAATTCCCAAGCAATTGTTCTAAAATTAGACTTGACTTCTGCTTTATTTTGTTCGTAGTTTGATTTGAAAATTGCTCGTCTATTCTCGGTTTTAATTCCAAAATAGGTAAAATTATTCTTCATGTAATTTTCCATTGGAATTGCCAATTCGCTATTGGATGCTTTTCGAAAATCAGCTTCTAAATCACTACAAAATTTCATTGAGTTCCTTTAATTTTTGTTGGCACGAAAATACTAATTCTTCAAAAAACTGAAAAAATTCCGATTCAAATTCAGTATAAAAATCTTGAATTTCCACAATAGCCTCTTGCATGTGTGCACGATGCTTGGTTTTATAATCCATTTGAAAAAGAATCATTTCCAACCCTGCGATTGTTGCATAACTTACTAGCCAATTTCGTCCAATCATATAAGGTAACATTCCTTTTGTTCTTTCGGTGAGAATTTCATAGTTATCTTGCATCAATTGATAAAAATCAGCAGCGTAATCTTCTAAATTTTCTTTGGAATATTTACTCCAATTTTTCGCTAAGAAATGATCGTAAGCAATATCCATAATAACACCGGAATAATGTCCGTATTTTTCGTGTAAACGATGTTTACTTTTGCGATAAATTGGATGTGAATCCGTAAAACTATCAATATGCCGGTGCAACAAAATCCCTTTTTGAAGGGAATTTGGATAATCTAAATATTGGGAACCGCGAATACTATCTGCCATGAAATTGCCAATTTTGACAAAATCATTTTCACCAGACAAATAAATATGAGCGAGAAAATTCATTTAGAACTAATAGTTGTTTCCGTAAATATATAAAAATCTTTACAAGTTTTATAGCATACCAATGCTGAACTTTTTATATTTGTGTTGAATTTGGTTTACTATTAACCTTTTAAACCTGTAACCTTTTAAACAAAAAAATGACTTTAATAAAATCAATATCAGGAATTCGTGGAACCATTGGCGGTGGTGTTGGCGAAAATTTAACACCAGTTGATGCGGTGAAATTTGCATCGGCTTATGGAACATTTTTAAAAATAAGACACGCTTCAAAAGGTAACGAACGCTTAAAAGTAGTAATCGGAAGAGATGCAAGGATTTCAGGACCCATGATTCACAATTTAGTTATGAATACATTGGTTGGATTAGGAATTGATGTTATCGATTTAGGTTTATCCACTACTCCTACAGTTGAAATTGCAGTTCCAATGGAAAAGGCAGATGGTGGAATTATTTTAACCGCTTCTCATAATCCAAAACAATGGAACGCACTTAAATTATTAAACGAAAAAGGTGAATTTTTAAGTGGAAAAGAAGGTGAATTGATTTTACAAATTGCAGAAAACGAAGCATTTAATTTTTCAGAGGTTGATAATTTAGGCGAGGTTACTGAAAACAATGCTTACATGGATATTCACATTGATGAAGTGTTAGAATTGCCTTTGGTAGATGCTGATTTGGTAAAAACTAAGAAATTCAAAGTAGTTGTGGATGGTGTAAACTCTTCAGGTGGAATTATTATCCCAAATTTATTAGAACAAATGGGCGTTGAAGTAGTAAAATTATATTGCGAACCAAACGGTCATTTTCCACATAATCCAGAACCTTTAAAAGAACACTTAGGTGATATTTGTAAATTAGTTGTAGAAGAAAAAGCTGATTTCGGAATCGTAGTTGACCCTGATGTAGATCGCTTAGCTTTCATTTCAAATGATGGTGAAATGTTTGGTGAAGAATATACTTTAGTAGCTGTTGCTGATTATGTTTTATCAAAAACTCCTGGAAATACAGTTTCTAATATGTCGTCTTCTCGTGCTCTGCGCGATATTACAGAAAAACACGGCGGAACGTATCAAGCAAGTGCTGTGGGAGAAGTAAATGTGGTAGAATTAATGAAGAAAACTAACGCAATCATTGGTGGTGAAGGTAATGGAGGAATTATTTATCCATCATCGCACTATGGTAGAGATAGTATAGTGGGTGTTGCTTTGTTTTTGACCTATTTAGCCAATCAAGATAAAACGGTTGCTGAAATTAGAGCTAGTTTTCCACAATATTATATGAGTAAAAACAAAATTGAGTTAACACCTCAAATTGATGTTGATAATGTTTTAGCTACGCTAACCGAAAAATACAAAACAGAGAACATCTCAACTATTGACGGAGTAAAAATTGATTTCCCAACAGAATGGGTACATTTAAGAAAATCAAACACAGAACCGATTATCAGAATATATACCGAAGCTCCAACACAATCAGAAGCGGATGTTTTAGCAGAAAGATTTGTCAAAGAATTAAAAGAAATAGCAGGAATATAAAACAAAAAAGGTCAGATTTAATTCTGACCTTTTTTTATTTTACAATTATCTTTCTTGTTGTAGTTTGAGTTCCATTTGATAATTTTACTAAATACATTCCTGCACTTAATTCTAACCTAACACGAGTTTCGTTTTCAAAATTTTCTGTCTGAAGTAACTGCCCAGTAACCGTAAAAATTTCTACTTTTGAAGTTCCTTCTAATCCAGAAATAATTAAGAATTCAGAAGCTGGATTTGGATAAACAGCTACTCTATTTTCAATTGGAGTTTGAGTAGATAAAGTTCGTGACCAAGGCTGACCAAAATTAGCTCCAAAAATATAATCTGCTAAACTAGGATAATCTATAAATGGATTACGATTCATCTGCCAAGTGTAGATATAATTATTACGATTCATTTCAAAATCGTCTCTTGGGTCTGAAGTATTCCAAGTTAATAAAGTGGCTAAATCGCCTATTTGATAGGATGGATTTCCACTACTAAGCTCTATTGGATCTCCATTAACCACATTCAAACTTTCAAAACGAACGGCCATATAAAATAAAGATCGAGCTACATCTCCACGCCAAGAACCTTGAGTTCCATCTGGACCTGCATAAACAGTAGATGTATTTACAGAACCATAATTTTTATTGTTTCTTGATGAATTCTCTTGACCGCTAACCGCTCTTATATGATGCGCGTCAGAGACACCATCAACTGTATTAGAAGCACTAGTGGGCAACCATACATTAATCCCATCAGCAGTATCTCCATTTGCCACTTCAAAACCACCTCTTGATTGGCAAAAGATATGTTCTCTATTCCATTTCCCAACAATACTACTTGTATTCTGTTGGTCTAATTTAGCATATGGAACTTCTGTATAAATACACCAAACTTGATTATTATTTTGTGGATTTCTATCTGAACTCTTTAAAATTTCCCAAATATCAGTATAACTATGTAGTCTTACCACTGTTGGATTAGCAATAATATTTTGCAATTCCTGTTTTAATGCATTACCAGCCAAACCTTCTAAGGAATCATAATATCCTATTGGAATAGTTGGTGCTACAATATTATAAGTAGGATTTAAAGGTGTACCCCATGGGTCTGTTGTGAAATTAGCATCATAAACTCTGAAAATGGTATTGTTATTATAAGAGACATACCCTATTGGTAGCGATTGTAAAACAAATTTCATTTCTTCATCACCTTCATCAATTCCATCATTAATTAATATAATACCCGTTTGAGCAGTTGTTTCTCCAACAGGAATAACAACGGTTAATCCTCCTGAAAAATCAGACAACGTAAAATTACCATTATTTAATGTAAAATTCATTATCAAATTCTGGTTTTGAACTGGTTGACTTGTAGTAAAAATAAAATTAAAACTATCCCCTTCATTATAACTAGATTGAGAAGTAGAAACGGTTATATAATTTGGTGTAATACCACTTCCATCATTATTCATTCCTGGAGTTGGCGCTTTTACTTCATAAGTTCCATCATTTTTTCTTTGAATAGATTGAGAAGTAACCAAACCATTAACATTTTCATTTGTACAAACTGTAATGCCTAAAGTGGTCATCATAGCACTAGGCTGTGTAGAATTACCTGAGTAAGCCAATGCATTTATCAAATTTGTTGTAGTTGCTGTCGTATTAAGCGGGAAATCGTTATCATTTCCCAAATACAATGCTACAACATCTGGTCCATTTTGAACAGTACTATTGGGAAAAATTTTTAAAGGTGCTGGTAAAACTGAATTATTTCCTATGTGAAAGATCCCATTAAAATCTGTTTCATATCCATCCAAATCAATTGCATAATAACTAACAGAGTTTGAGTAAGGAGCAGTACTTCCTGCATTAAAAAAAACTAAAACATAACCATCCAAAGAAAAGTTAGGAGTATCAGATTTTAATTCGACAAATTCCAATTGATCTGTTCCTGGGGTATCTGAATCAATTTCATTAATAACAATTTGTGAATGAGAAAACATTCCCACTAAAAGGAATAATATTGTAAGTATTTTTTGGGGCATAATATCTAAATTTATCAAATTTACTAATATTTATCTTATTTTACATATTACTTATTTTTTTAATTAAAAATTAAGCTAACTGTAATAATAATTTTATATTTTGCCGATATTTAAGCAACTTTTTTGCTTTAATAGCATCTGTAGTAATAAAATAGAATCCATTTGAAGCATTTAATCAAAATAGTTTTATTTCTTTTTCCAATTCTTATGTATTCTCAGCATTCCTCAAGGATATCTGTTAGAATAAATACAGAAGAGAAAACACTATTGATTAAACAAGAGTTAACTTATAATAATTCTAGCAACGATACCCTCAAACACATTATTCTAAACGATTGGAACAATGCTTTTTCCTCAAAATCCTCAGCACTAGCAAGAAGATTCTCAGACGAATTCAATAGATCTTTTCATTTGGCTGGCTACAAGGAAAGAGGTTTCACTGATATAAAAAATATAACAGATGAAAAATTTCAATTCATATCATGGCAGCGACCTAATGGTAAAATTGATTTAGTTAAATTAGATTTAAATCAACCTATTTTACCATGCTCAAAGCAAACTTTTACATTAACCTATGTTGTAAAAATTCCGGATGCAAAATTCACAAAGTTTGGTTATACAAATTTCGGAAAAATAGTCTTAAAAAACTGGTATTTAAACCCTTCCAGATACGAATACAAACAATTTATTCAATATAGCAATGAAAATTTAGATGATATCCCTAATGCCTTTTCCGATTTTGAAATTGAATTAGAATTACCAAAAAAATATTATGTACATAGTAATCTTGAAGAAATTAGTACTATTGAACTTGATGCAAACAAAAGAATTACGTTAAAATCTAAAAATAAAAGTGATGCCATAATAGCTTTAGAACTGGAAAACACCTATCAAAATTTTAAAAATGAAATCATTGAAGTTAGTTGTGGAATTGAAGATAATAAAATTACCGATATTTCTAAAGCTTTAATTTTTGATAAAGTTGCTCGTTTTAGCGCATCTAAACTAGGATTACCGATTGCTCCAAAAATAATACTTAATCAAGAAGATTACAATAGAGAGCCATTTTATGGATTAAATCAGCTTCCTAGTTTTTTAAGCCCTTTTCCAAATGATTTAATGTTTGAATTAAAATTTTTAAAAACTTATTTAGGAATTTATTTGAAAGAAAATTTCAATTTGAATCAAAGAAGAGACTATTGGGTTTATGATGGAGTTCAAGTTTTTTTGATGATGAAATATATTGAGGAATATTATCCTGATTTAAAAATGACAGGGAATTTAGCAAATATTAAACTACTCAAATCATACAACTTTATCAATCTTAATTTCAATGAGCAATACAATTATTTGTATATTCTAATGGCAAGAAAAAATCTTGATCAACCATTAAATGAACCTAAAAACAAACTCATCAAATTCAATGAACATATTGCTAGTAAATATAGAGCTGGTGTGAGCTTAAAATATTTAGATGATTACTTAGGAAATGAAATTGTTCAAAATTCTATACAAGAGTTCATTCAAGAAAATCAAAATTTTGGAACAAACTCAAGACAATTGGAAACAGTTTTAGAAAAAAATAGTCCAAAAAACATTGATTGGTTTTTCCGTACTGTAGTAGAAACTCGTAAATTAATTGATTTTAAATTTGGTAAAGTAAAAAAATCAAAAGATTCTTTATCTGTAAAAATTATTAATAAAACAGGAACTAATGTGCCTATTTCATTGTATCATTTGAAAAACAATGAGATTATCAAAAAAAGTTGGATAACCAATATTTCATCGGATTCCACAATTGTTATTCCAAGATTAGACGCTGATAAATTAACACTAAATTATAATAATGAAATACCAGAATATAACCTCAGAAACAATTGGAAATCATTAAAAGGATTCTATTTTAACAATAGACCTTTCAAATTTATTTTTCTAAAAGATCTAGAAGATCCCCATTACAATCAAATTTTTTACGTTCCAGAAGTAGAATTCAATATTTATGATGGAGTGGCTGTAGGAATGAGATTACACAACAAATCCATACTTAACAAACCATTTACTTTTAGTACAACCCCAATGTATTCAAGTAATACAGGGACTATTGTTGGAAAATTTACTGCATTTGTTGATGATAATATTAGAGAAGATGGAAAGTTATATCACATAAGATATCTTATTACAGGAAATCGTTTTCATTACACAAGTGATGCCTTTTACACCAATATAAGTCCTGTAATCCAATTTAAATTTAGAGATAGAAACTTCAGAACTAATAAAAATGAATTTATTCAATTAAGACAAGTATACGTTCAGAGAGACAAATCGAATCTAATCATTGATACGAAAACAGAAAACTATAATATCTTCAACGCGAAATATGGAAATTATCAATCTGAAGGTACGAAACATTTTTCCATTTTAAATGATTTACAAATAGCAAATTCCTTTGGAAAAGTTGCAACCGAAGTGCATTTCCGAAAACTATTTGAAAACAATCGCCAAATAAGTCTACGCCTTTTCGCAGGAGCTTTTATGTTCAGAAGCACTAATTCCGACTTTTTCAGTTTTGGATTAGATCGACCTAACGATTATATGTTCGATTACAATTTATTAGGAAGAAGTGAAACAACAGGAATTTACAGTCAACAATACGTTTACGCAGAAGGTGGATTCAAATCTAAATTAGATACCCGATTTGCAAACCAATGGATGACCACTATTAATGGAACATTCAATATATGGAATTGGATTCAAATTTATGGCGATGCTGGAATGTTTAAAAACAAATACTCCGATCCAAAATTTGTTTTTGATTCTGGATTTCATTTAAACTTAGTTCCTGATTATTTTGAACTGTTCTTACCTGTTTATTCCTCAAACGGTTATGCATTGAATGATACAAATTATGGACAACAAATTCGTTTTGTTGTTACTCTAAGTCCTAAAACATTAGTTTCACTATTTACAAGAAAATGGTTTTAATAGATTTTTGTTCATTTATTTAACAATTCAATAATTAAAAATCGTTTTTCAATGAATTCATTGCGTTTTTCAAATCAAAATCATTGATAATTTAATAATAATTAAAAAAATATTACACCTTGTATTGTTTTATAAGTCGTTTTAATTAAATTTGTTGAATTATCAATTTCGTACAAACGTCTTATGAAAACAGCAACAACATCGGAAGTAGTTTCTTTTGAAGATTTTAAAAAAGAAGTCATTAACGATTATAAAATCGCCCGAATTAGTAGAGAATGTAGCCTTCTAGGAAGAAAAGAAGTGCTTACGGGTAAAGCCAAATTCGGAATTTTTGGCGATGGTAAAGAAGTACCTCAATTAGCATTAGCAAAAGCATTTCAAAACGGAGATTTCCGTTCAGGATATTATCGTGACCAAACGTTTATGATGGCAATTGGAGCTATGAACATCGAGCAATTTTTCGCTGGATTATATGGCCATACCGATATTAATTTTGATCCAATGAGTGCTGGACGTCAAATGGGCGGTCACTTCGCAACGCATTCATTAGACGAAAACGGAAATTGGAAAAACTTAACCCAACAAAAAAATTCGAGTTCTGACATCTCTCCTACTGCCGGACAAATGCCGCGTTTGTTAGGATTGGCTCAAGCTTCAAAAATATACAGAAATGTTTCGGGTATCAACCAAACCAACTTCTCAGAAAACGGAAACGAAGTAGCATGGGGAACTATCGGAAATGCTTCCACTTCAGAAGGTTTATTCTTCGAAACTATCAATGCTGCTGGTGTTTTACAAGTGCCAATGGTAATGAGCGTTTGGGATGACGAATACGGAATTTCAGTTCACGCTCGTCATCAAACAACTAAAGAAAACATCTCAGAAATCTTAAAAGGGTTCCAACGTGATGAAGAAAATAACGGATACGAAATCTTACGTGTTAAAGGTTGGGATTATCCAGCTTTAGTTGAAACGTATCAAAAAGCATCGCAAATTGCGCGTGAAGAACACGTTCCTGTTTTAGTGCACGTACAAGAATTAACGCAACCACAAGGTCACTCAACTTCTGGAAGTCACGAACGCTACAAAAATGCAGAACGTTTGGCTTGGGAAGCAGAATTTGACTGTGTAGCTAAAATGAAAACTTGGTTAATCGATAACAATATAGCTACTTCAGAAGAATTAGAACAAATTGACAACCAAGCTAAAAAAGACGTTTTAGAAGGTAAAAAAGCAGCTTGGACTAATTTTACAGCTCCAATCAAAGCAGAACAACAAGAATTAGTTGGTTTACTAAATACCATCGCTTCACAAAGTGAAAATAAAGTATTTATCGAGAAAATTGCTAACGATGTTGCTTCAATAAAAGAACCAATTCGCAAAGATATTTTAGTTGCTGCACGAAAAGTGTTGCGTATTATTATCAAAGAAAATTCTCGTGCTACTTTAGCTACTTGGATTGAAAACTATACGGAGAAAATCCAACCAAAATTCAGTTCGCACTTATTTTCGCAATCGGATAAAACGGTTTTAAAAACCAAAGAAGTAGCTCCAACTTACGCTGCAACTGCAGAAGATGTAGATGCACGTTTAGTATTAAGAGATAACTTCGATGCTATCTTCTCAAAATATCCAGAAACGCTGATTTTTGGTGAAGATTCTGGAAATATTGGTGACGTAAACCAAGGTTTAGAAGGCATGCAAGAAAAATACGGAGAATTACGTGTCGCCGATGTGGGAATTCGTGAAGCTACAATTTTAGGCCAAGGAATTGGAATGGCAATGCGAGGATTGCGTCCAATTGCTGAAATTCAATATTTAGATTATTTATTGTACGCTATTCAAATCATGAGTGATGATTTAGCAACATTACAATACAGAACAGCGGGTCGCCAAAAAGCACCGTTAATCATCAGAACTCGTGGGCACCGTTTAGAAGGCGTTTGGCATTCAGGTTCACCAATGGGAATGATAATCAATGCCATCAGGGGAATTCACGTTTTAGTTCCAAGAAACATGACCAAAGCCGCTGGTTTTTATAACACTTTATTAGAAACAGACGAACCTGCATTGGTTGTAGAATGTTTGAACGGTTACCGTTTAAAAGAGAAAATGCCAACTAATTTAGGCGAATTCAAAACACCTATCGGAGTAGTTGAAACGATTAAAACTGGAACTGATATTACATTAGTTTCTTACGGTTCTACATTACGTTTGGTAGAACAAGCAGCAAATGAGTTAGAATCAGTTGGAATTAGCGCTGAAATCATTGATATTCAATCGTTATTACCTTTCGATATCAACCATGACATTGTAAAATCAGTTGCGAAAACGAATCGTTTATTAGTCATTGACGAAGACGTTCCTGGAGGAGCAAGTGCCTATATTTTACAAGAAATTGTGGAAAATCAAAATGCTTATAAACATTTAGATAGTGCACCTCAAACCCTAACATCAAAGGCACACCGTCCAGCATATGGAACGGATGGTGACTACTTCTCAAAACCTTCTGCAGAAGACATTTTTGAGAAAGTTTATGCAATAATGAATGAGGCAAATCCAACAAAATATCCAAATTTGTATTAATGAAAGTTGCTGTCATTGATAATTACGATAGCTTTGCCTACAATTTGGTTCACTATTTAGAGGATTTGAATGCTGAAGTTACTGTATTTAGAAATGACGAATTGGAGGTAACAGATTTAGAAAAATTTGACAAAATACTTTTATCTCCAGGTCCAGGAATTCCAGATGAAGCTGGCTTGTTAAAAGAAATAATTATAAAATATGCTCCAACCAAAAGTATTTTAGGAATTTGTCTTGGCTTACAAGCAATTGGAGAAGTTTTTGGTGGAAAATTAATAAATCTTGAAAAAGTGTATCATGGTGTAGCAACCAAAATAATTATTATTGAAAATGATACACTTTTTCAAGATATCCCTAACGAAATTATTGTAGGTAGATACCACTCATGGGTTGTAAATAAAATAAATTTACCCAAAGAATTAATCATAACTTCCGAGGATTCAAATGAGCAAATTATGTCTTTAAGACATGTTACTTATGATGTAAAAGCGGTACAATTTCACCCTGAAAGTATCATGACTCCACATGGCAAACAAATCTTAAAAAACTGGATTGACAACTAACTATCTTGTAAAAACTAAAGTATTTCCTTTACTAAAATTCGCATCAAAAGCATAACCTTCATAGTTAAAACCTTTTAAATCTTCAATAGTTTCAGCATTAGTATCCATAATATAACGCACCATTAAGCCTCTTGCCTTTTTTGCGAAGAAACTAATCATTTTTAATTTTCCATCTTTATAATCTTTGAATTCTGGAGTAATTACTGGAACTTTTAATGCTTTTGTATTGACCGAACTAAAATATTCGTTGCTTGCTAAATTTAAAAATAATTCGTCTTTATTAAGTTCTTTGTTTAAGG
>JACCDZ010202463.1_pt1 | contig 14848 bp, 11 predicted proteins | sample 7449551 | NCBI WGS metagenome assembly JACCDZ01 (sample SAMN15323452, study PRJNA562643) | freshwater metagenome | isolation source: river surface water | place: USA:Blue River Watershed | collected 2017-08-18 | reverse complement strand
GCGTTGAAATCTGGTGCCAACATTTCTACGCCGGTACCTGGATTCATTTCATGTACAGCACGAATAGTTTCGGCATACAGCCACGATCCTTCATCCTCAAGATCATCGCGTGTTACACCAGTGATGGTTGCATAACGAAGACCCATCGACTTAACGGATTCAGCCACTTTTCTTGGCTCTTCGCGATCAATAGGCAAAGGCTTACCTGTATCGATATTGCAAAAATCGCAGCGGCGGGTACAGCGATCGCCACCAATAAGGAATGTCGCCTCTTTATCTTCCCAACATTCAAAAATATTTGGACAGGCAGCTTCTTGGCAAACGGTGTGCAGACCTTCACTTTTTACTAACGAACGTAACCGTGTGTACTCAGGACCCATATTTGCACGAGTCTTGATCCATTCAGGTTTGCGTTCAATTGGTGTTTGCGCATTGCGTGCTTCGATGCGAAGTAACTTGCGACCCTCTGGTGCCATTGTCATGCGCTCACCCTTTTCAGAGATTCGAAGATGTGTCGCTCAACTAAAGGGGCAACCTCATCAATTGTGATTGAACGTTGTAATTCGATTTCAAGGGATGTAACTCCAGCATCTGCAATTCCGCAAGGAATGATGGTTTTAAAAGAAGATAAGTCAGGGTTCACGTTAAGAGCGAAGCCATGCATCGTTACACCCTTAGCTACGCGAACTCCGATCGCGGCAATCTTGCGATCACCAGCTAAATCTCGAACCCAAACACCAGAGCGACCATCAATGCGTTCTGTCGCAAGACCCAAAGCTGAACACACCGCCATTAACCCAGATTCAATTTCGCGGACAAAGCCAACAAGTTCTGCAGGGTTGATCAATTTAACGATCGGATAACCAACAAGCTGTCCGGGACCGTGCCAAGTGATACGGCCGCCACGATCAACATCAATGACAGGGGTGCCATCAGAAGGCTTTTCAGACTCCTCAGTGCGACGCCCAGCTGTGAAGACTGAAGGGTGTTCTAAAAGAAGCAATGTATTGGGGCGTTTGCCATCGACTACATCCTGATGAATCGACTTTTGTGACTCCCACGCCTTCTGGTAATCAACTAGCCCATGGCGTGACAAGGCGATCGCAGAATCCGAGGCACTTTCCAATAGGGGCACACCCATAGCCTAAAGGTAGGCTTGCCCTCATACCAATTGAAGGCTGAGAGGCCGATAGAACGCTGAAAGGTTGGCCCACGTGTCCGCTACAACTATGAAGAAGAGCCGTCGCCCGCTGGCATATGCACTACTAGTGATTTTCCTGTGGTTTGGTGCGAGCGGTGTATTCGGGCCTCTTTTCGGCAAGCTCTCAACGGTTCAAGAAAATGACAACTCAGCTTTCTTACCAGATAGTGCTGAATCAACTCAGGCCTCCAAGATTATTGAGAAGTTCAATCAAGATCAGAATCAAACCCTGCCAACCTTGGTGTTGTATGTGGGCGAAGTTAATGTCGCAAAGATTGCAGCGCTCAATGAACATTTGGCCAAGTTAGGTTCACGGCAAATCATTGGAACTGATGTCCCAATCTCTAAGTACCTCACAGAAGGCGAGCAGATCTTTGCCTTTCCATCAGAAGATGGCAAAGCGCTACTTGTAAATATCCCATTTAAATCTGAGATTGCAACAGACTTGCTTCCCAACAATAAGCCGGCGCTGCCTGAAGTCATTGAAACGCTCCGTGAAGATTCAGCTGAATTTGCTAAAAGCGTAGGGCTGATTTCAAATGTAACCGGAATCGGTGCATTGCTCGGCGATCTGTTTGGAGCTTTTGAAGGTATCGACTCATCATTGCTACTTACAACCTTGGGTGTTGTTGCACTTATTTTGATCGTTGTTTACCGCTCACCAGTGCTTTGGATCCTTCCACTATTTTCCGCGGTGATTGCTCTATCAACCGCTGGTGGCTTGGTGTATCTCTTAACAAAAAATGATTTCATTGACCTAAACGGGCAGTCGCAAGGTATTTTGTCGGTGCTGGTCTTGGGTGCTGCAACGGATTACGCGCTGTTACTGATTTCACGTTATCGCGAAGAGCTGCATCACCATGATCATCCAGCGCAGGCGATGAAGGCTGCATACAAGGGAGTCTTTGAACCAATCGTTGCATCTGGTGCAACGGTAATTTCAGCGCTCTTGGTTCTGTTGCTCAGCGACTTATCTGGTAACCGCGGGCTTGGTCCTGTCGGTGCAATCGGTATTGCTGCAGCGATGGTCACTATCCTCACCTTGCTTCCAGCTCTTCTTGTTGCCTTTGGTCGCTGGATTTTCTGGCCACGAATTCCTCGCAATGATGATGTAAATACTCAGTTAACTGGTGTTTGGGCAAAGATCGGTTCGACCGTTGAAAAGCGTCCACGCAAACTATGGATCATCACAGCTGGCGTCTTGGTTGTTCTGGCCGGTTTCTCAACAACATTAAATGCAAGAGGACTTTCGACCGCGGATGCATTTACTCAGCGCCCTGATTCAGTAGTCGGCCTTGAGTTACTAGGCGAGCACTTTCCTGGAGGTTCAGGTCAACCTACCGAGGTTGTAGTTCGTGAAGAGTTAATCAACCCAGTGACTGCTGCGCTCATGAACGTTGAGGGTGTTTCATCTGTGGAACCTACTCGCGTGACTCAAGCGATTCCGGGTCAGCCATTGTCGGCCGTTAAGGTAATCGAAGGCAAGGTAATTTTGAATGCAACCTTGGCACTCAATCCCGACTCTGTCGAAGCTCGTGATGTCATTCCAGTGATTCGCGAGGCGGTTCATGCAATTGATCCAACCATCTTGGTTGGTGGAAGTACCGCAGTTGCTTTTGATACAGATGTGTCAGCAGCCCATGACAATAGAACGATTATTCCAATTGTTCTGGTTCTCATTACTCTAATTTTGGGTCTGCTTCTGCGAAGCATTCTGTCCGCTGCGCTGCTGCTGGGAACCGTAGTTCTCTCATTCTTTGCAACCCTTGGTGCGTGCCAATTGGTATTTGAGAATATCTTTGGCTTCAAGGGAGCAGATACTTCTTTCCCATTATTTGCCTTCATCTTCTTGGTTGCGTTAGGAATTGATTACAACATCTTCCTCATGACTCGTGTACGAGAGGAAAGTGCAAAGATCGGTACCCGCGCTGGTGTTATCAAGGGATTAACGGTTACTGGAGGAGTCATTACTTCAGCCGGAATCGTTTTGGCAGCAACCTTTGCCGTTCTTGGAGTACTTCCACTTGTGTTCTTAGCAGAGCTTGGTTTCGCAGTTGCCTTCGGTGTTCTGTTGGATACTTTGATTGTTCGAACAATCTTGGTTCCGGCGTTAGTTCATGACATTGGTGGAAAAGTTTGGTGGCCATCGAAGTTGCAGAACTCGTAACCATGGCTTTAAAGGTTGGAATCGCAGGGTATGGCCTAGCGGGCCGGTACTTCCATGCACCTTTACTCAAGGGCTGTGGGTTTGAAGTCACTGCGATTCTGACTTCAAACGAGCTTCGAAAAACTCATGCGCTCGAGGATTTTCCAAGTACCAAGGTAGTCACAAGCATCGATGAGCTAGTTTCAATGGATTTAGATTTAGTCGTCGTTGCTTCGGCAAACATTGTTCATGCCGATCAAGCGATCGCTGCATTAGAGGCAGGAATCCCCGTAGTTGTAGATAAGCCGATGGGTCGCAATCTTGATGAAACTCAGCGAATCATTGATACCTCATTTGCTCTAGGTGTACCTGTAACAACTTTCTTTAACCGTCGCTGGGATAGCGATGCATTGACCATAAAGAAAGTTTTAGCAAGTGGTGTATTAGGCGAGATTCACAGAATGGATTCTCGCTTCGAGAGATTTCGTCCCGATTTAAATCCGGATTCTTGGCGCGAAAATATGACTCCTGAAGATGGCGGGGGACAGTTGCTAGATCTTCAACCCCACTTGATATCAACTGCGATTGATTGGTTTGGTAACGCCCAACTTGTTACAGCATCTGTGCGTTCTATTCGAGGATCAGCCGATGATGATTCTGTCTTGGTTCTACGTCACGCCAATGGAGTCATGTCATATCTATCTGCAAGCGCCGTAGTCGGAGCCCCTGGACCACGTATCAGGATTCTGGGCAGCAAAGGCGCCTTGGTAATTAATGATTTAGATCCACAAGAAGCCTTGCTGCGACAGGGAAAGTACCCCGAAGGTGGAAGTTGGTCAGAACCAACCAGTTCAGTTGCACATATATATCGAGGCGCAGAAACCGAATTAGTTGATAGCGTTTCGGGAAACTATGCACTCTTTTACTCTGCTGTCAGCGATGCAATCCTTCACGGAAAGAGTTGGCCGGTATCCAACGAGGATGCATTGCTAGTTGCACGTATTATCGATCAGGCACGAGAGTTAAATACCGATGCCAAATAAAGTAGAGGTTCTTGTTGTAGGTGCTGGACTTGCTGGGCTGAACGCAGCAATTGCGCTGCAAAATGCTGGATTAGACGTTGTTGTTCTGGAGGCTTCGGATCGTCCAGGTGGCCGCGTTACCTCCGATCTCATTGATGGCTTCATTTGCGATCGCGGATTCCAGCTCATTAACTCTCAATACCCCGCCCTTCAAGAGCTAAATGTGATTTCAGAGATTGATTTTGTACCTGCACCACGAGTTATCGAGGTTGCACTTGGCGATGATCGCAGAGCCTTGGGCGATCCTCGAATAGCTCCATGGACTGCACTAGACCGAGCAACTGGAACGATTCCGGAAAAGTTAGCCTTGTTACGTTTCTTGATGTCTCATCCAAGAAAAAGTCAGTCAGTTGAAGAGGTCCTGCAACCATTAGGTGCTGTCTACACGCGAGTATTGCGGCCCTTCTTGCAAGGTGTTTTTCTGACAGATCCAAAGAATGTTGATGCCAGATATGGCCAATCGATTATCAAGAGTTTTGTATCAGGAACTCCGGGAGTGCCTCGAAAAGGTGTGGCCGAACTTTCCAAGGCTCTAGCCGCAAGGATTACAAATATCTCTTACAACGTGCAAGTGGATACTCTTGAAGGAACGTCAGTTCATACTTCGGCCGGCACATTTGAAGCTGAAAACATCATCATCGCAACAGATGCAACAACGGCAACTCAACTTCTTGGTCTTAATGAGGTTCCAAGAATGGCTGGATGTATTACTTGGTATCACGCCACAAATGAAAATCCATCAGGAAATGGTCGATTGATTGTTGATGGCCAAAGTCGGGGACCCGTCATTAATTCGATAGTTATTTCAGATGTGTCATCCTCTTATGCTCCTTTTGGTCAAAATCTGATTTCTACTACAACTGATCTCAGCGCAACCGAATCTGATGTACGTAGACACTTATCAATCATGTGGGGAGTATCGACTCATGATTGGCAGTTGATCGCAAAGTACGAGATTCCTGCAGCACTACCTATTCAATCAATAGGTCGAGAGTTAACACAGAGCATTAAAGTCAGTGAAAATGTGTTTGTAGTTGGAGATCACCGAACTGTGCCATCACAACAGGGTGCATTGTTTTCGGGACGACTAGCGGCTGAATTAATCCTCAATGAGCGCAGATAGCGCTTCAGAGATGTGAGGGTAGTCCCAGGTAAATCCTGCTTCTTGCAGAACATGTGGGATCACACGCTTAGATCCTAAAATCTCAGAAGAGAAACCACCCAATGCGATCTTTAATGCGATTGCTGGAGCCGGGAACAATGCTGGACGATGCATCGCACGAGCTAGCGCTGCGGTGAACTCTTGATTGGTGACAGGATTTGGCGCAGTTAGATTGATTGGCCCAGAGATTGGATTTTCTAGAGCAAAATCAATTGCGCGGATTTGATCGTGCAAAGTAATCCAAGACCACCATTGCTTTCCATTTCCTAATTTTCCGCCAAGTCCCAGTCTAAACAATGGCAACATTCTTCCGAGAGCACCACCAGTTGGATCTAGAACAAGTCCTGTACGAATTTTTACTGTGCGAACATCGCCAGCCAAATCGGCGGCTGCTTCCCATTCGCGACACACAGCGGCCAAGAAATCATCGCCTGCGCGATCGGTTTCTACAACGGCACGGTTACCGCTTTCGCCATACCAACCGATTGCAGATGCTGAAATGAAAACCTGTGGCTTTAACTCGGCAACTGCTTTAGCGATAGCTGTTGTTCCCAATAATCGTGAATTAAGAATCTCGCTCTTGTACTTCTTGCTCCAACGCTTGTCTCCAACGCCTACGCCGGCTAAGTGGATGATCGCATCAACACCGCGCAAAGGTTCTAGATCTACAAAACCAGTTTGTGGATCCCACTGAACCTCATCGGCGCCAACAGGTGTTCTGCGCACTAAACGCTGAACGGTGTGGCCTTCTGCTTTGAGATGACCAACTAGTGCGGTACCAATGAGGCCTGATGCACCTGTTATCGCAATACGTTGTGGAACCGACATGGAGTCTTAGAGGCCCAAATCAGATTCGAAAGCGCCGCCTTCGAGACGTTCCTTCAAGGTGACCAAGAAACGAGCAGCATCTGCGCCATCTACAACGCGGTGGTCATATGACAAACCAAGGTAGACCATGGAACGGATTGCAATTGTTTCTCCGCCATCTTCACCACGAACAACCATTGGACGCTTTACAACTGCGCCAAGTCCAAGAATTGCAACCTGTGGTTGATTGATGATTGGAGTATCAAACAATGCACCGCGGCTACCTGTGTTGGTTAGTGTGAAAGTTCCGCCACCTAACTCATCAGGCGTCACCTTGTTGTCACGTGTACGTGCAGCAAGATCTGAAATCTTACGAGCGATTCCGCCCATATTGAGATCGCCAGCGTTTGCGATAACGGGAACAAGTAGTCCTCGCTCTGTATCTACAGCGATACCTAAGTGCTCGGCACCGTGATAAGTAATTTGATCGCCTTCAACTGAAGAGTTAAGAACTGGATGTTGCTTCAGCGCTTCGCATACCGCAACTGCAAAGAATGGAAGGAATGAAAGCTTTACACCCTCACGAGCTTCAAAACTTGCCTTAGCGCGATCGCGAAGACGTGCAATCTTTGTGACATCAACTTCAACAACTGTTGTTAGTTGAGCGCTTACCTGAAGAGATTCAACCATTCGAGCCGCAATAACTTTGCGAAGTCGAGACATAGTGACAGTTGTTCCACGCAGAGGTGAGACAGCTACAACAGGTGGCTTTGACGCTGATGGAGTTGATGCAACCGCAGCAGATGCAGCTGGTGCTGCAGGACGAGCTAGCGCCTCAACATCTTCGCGACGAATTCTTCCGCCAATTCCTGTTCCCTTTACCTGAGCAAGATTGACGCCAAGTTCTGATGCAAGTTTACGAACTAGGGGAGTCACATATGCATCTGCAGGTTGCGAAACTGGTGCAGCTGCTGCAACTGGTGCAGGAGGCGGTGTAACTGGCGCAGCAACTACGGGAGCTGCAACAACAGGAGCTGCAACAACAGGAGCTGGAGGAGGAGTAACAGGAGCTGCAACTACCGGTGCGGCAACTGGTGCAGCAGGTGCAGGTGTTGCCGGAGCAGAAACCGCTCCACCTGCAGCGCCGATTAATCCAAGACGCGCACCGACTGGAACAGTTGTATCAACTGCAACATCGATAGCTAGAAGTGTTCCTGCAACTGGTGAAGGAATTTCAGTATCAACCTTGTCGGTAGAAACCTCTAGTAAGGCTTCATCAACTGCAACTGAATCTCCAACATTCTTAAGCCAACGTGTAACCGTTCCCTCAGAAACACTCTCACCAAGTGCAGGCATTGTGATGACAGTTCCCGCACCAGATGAAGCTGGCGCAGCTGGTGTTGCTTGGGCTGGAGGAGGAGTTACAGGCGCAGCAGCAACCGGTGCTGGTGCCGGTGTTTCAATAACTGGTGCGGCAACTGGTGCTGCAGGTGCGGGCGCAGATGCTGCGGCACCGTCGGCGATGATTGCAAGCTCTGCTCCAACTGGAACGGTTTGATCAATCTGCACAACAATCTTTTGAAGAGTTCCCGAAACTGGTGATGGGATCTCTGTATCAACTTTGTCGGTCGATACTTCTAGGAGTGGCTCATCAACATTTACATGATCACCCTCGGCCTTTAACCAACGAGTGACTGTGCCTTCGCTAACGCTCTCGCCAAGTGCTGGCATCGTTACTGAGAATGTCATTTATTTCTCTCCTTGGTTATCCGTGTGCGTGAAGCGGTTTGCCTGCAAGTGCCATATGAGCTTCGCCCATCGCCTCTGACAGTGTTGGGTGAGCATGGATCAATGGAGCGACATCACTTGCGCGTGCCTCCCAGTTGTAAATCAATTCAGCTTCTGCAAGAAGTTCACCAACACGTGCACCAACCATATGGACACCAAGAACAGGTCCATCCTTTTGTGCAACCAACTTGATTGAGCCAGCAGTGTTGAGAATTTGAGCCTTACCATTGCCGGCAAGGTCGTAGTTAAGTTCTACAACATCATGTCCGCGCTTCTTGGCCTCCGCTGTCGTTAATCCAACAGATGCCACCTCAGGATCTGAGTATGTGACGCGCGGAATACCATCGTAATTAATTGGACGAGGATTTAAACCTGCGATCTCTTCTGCGACCAAGATTCCTTCAGCAAAACCTACGTGAGCTAGTTGCAGTGTAGGAATCAAGTCGCCAACAGCCCAGATACCCGGAACATTGGTACGGCACTTGTCATCAACAAGTACGTATCCGCGATCCATAGCAACACCTTGCTCTTCATACCCAAGATTTGCAGAAACTGGTCCACGACCAACAGAGACCATAAGAATCTCTGCGCTAAATGTCTTTCCATCTTCAAGAGTTACTGTCACACCATCTGTAGTTTTTGTAGCAGATTGGAAGCGCACGCCTAACTCGAAGTTGATTCCACGCTTGCGGAATGCGCGCTCCAGTTGCTTGCTTGATGACTCATCTTCTAGAGCGATCAAATGCGGCAAACCTTCAATGATGGTTACCTCTGAACCAAATGACTTCCAAACAGATGCAAACTCGCAGCCAATAACTCCGCCACCCAGAACGATTACGCTCTTTGGGACATAACTCATCTTTGTTCCGTGATCAGAGGTAATGATCTTCTCGCCATCAATCTCAAGCCCAGGCAAAGTCTTTGCATATGAACCGGTAGCAAGAATTACATTCTTACCTGTGTAGCGGGTTCCATTTACTTCAACGGTGTCTTTAGCAACTAACTTTCCATAGCCTTCGACATATGTGATGTTGCGTGACTTAACTAAACCTGACAAACCTTTGTGCAACTTGTTGATAACGCCATCTTTGTAGGCGTTAACGCCTGCCATATCAATGCCATCAAATGTTGACTTGACTCCAAAGTGAGCACCTTCGCGAGCGCCATCTGCAATCTCAGCTGAATGAAGTAATGCTTTAGTTGGGATACAGCCGCGGTGCAGACATGTTCCACCGACCTTGTCCGCTTCGATTAAGGCAACGCTTAAGCCCAGCTGGGCTCCGCGAAGAGCAGCGGCGTAACCACCACTTCCTCCACCAAGGATGACGAGATCAAATTGAGACACTAAACGGCTCCCTCCATGCGCCCACGCGGGCTAGGTGCCTATCTTGCCCCAAAGAGGGTGAAACTTCCCAATGCAAAGGTCGGGGCTAGCCCTGTTCGGCCAATGTCACAAGTGAGCGCAGAGATACGCCGGTTCCACCCACCGGGGTGTAGCCATGGGGCTTTGCCTCGTTGTAGGCAGGGCCTGCAATATCCAAGTGGAGCCACGGAAGTTCTGGAGCGACAAAATCCTTCAAGAACAGTCCAGCAACCAACATTCCGCCCATGCGATCACCAATATTTGCTAAATCAGCAACCGGTGAATCAAGAGAGGCGCGAAGCTCCTCAGGAAGTGGCATCGGCCAGAACTGCTCACCACTGAGTGCGGCCACCTTCATGAAGGCTTCACTGAAATCGGGGTTGTTAGTCATAACCGCGCTAGTGCGAGTTCCGAGAGCAACAACTTGTGCGCCGGTCAAGGTCGCTACATCAACGATTCCATCCAATGCATTTTTTGAACTTTGTGCCTTCATCAATGCATCAGCAAGAACTAAACGACCCTCAGCATCTGGGTTCAACACTTCAACAGTCTTTCCACCGAAGATTGTGATGATGTCACTTGGACGAGTAGCGGTATCACTTGGCATGTTTTCAGCAAGTGGTGCCCATGCATCGATTGCAACATTTAATTTCAATTCAGCGATTGCAACAACTGCGGCGCTGACAGCTGCAGCTCCGCTCATATCTGATTTCATCGCTTCCATACCGGCAGCGGGTTTGAGAGCTAAGCCACCTGTATCAAAGGTGATGCCCTTTCCGACATATGCATATCGCTTCGAAGCTTTGCCCTTGGGGGTGTAGGAAATATGCAGCAAGCGAGGTGGATTTGCAGAGCCTTGGCCCACGCCAATAATTCCGCCGAAGCCTTGTGACTTCAACTGCTTCTCATCCCAAATCTGTACCTTCAAACCAGATTTCGCACCACCTGCAGCCTTTACAACCGCCGCCATCTTTTTGGTAAATGAATCTGGAGTTAAGTGACTTGGGGGAGTGTTGATTAAATCTCGAACTAAGTATGTGTACTTTGCAATGATTGCTGCGCGAGTTACCGCAGCCTTAGCTTCAGCAGATGAGGCAAGCTTTGAATGAATAGTGATTGTTTTCAATGGCGCTTTGAAATCCGCCTTAGTAGATCCGCGAAACTCTGTAAAGGAGTATGCGCCAAGGGCGGCTCCCTCGGCAACAGCTGCAACCTCTTGCAAGCTCTTTGCCGGAAGTGAGAATGTCGCTGAAGAGTTACCTGCTAATGCTCGAGATGCAGCACCTGCCGCTCGACGAAGATTCTCATGTGTGTACTGCGCAGATTTACTGCCAAGGCCGGTAAATACCAATAAGCGAACATGCGTGCCTGGCACCTTAATTACTTCATCTGCCTTACCGGTTGCACCCATGTCATTGAGCTGTGCAAGAACAGTTTTAGTGTCTATGGCCATTTCACCAGTTTCAATTGCGAGTCCGCCCTTTGAATTGGTTGAGGTTAGCCCCAGGACTAGAACCTCATCTTTAACAACGCCATCTGAAATCTTTAATGTGCTCATACCCGCAAGCGTAATAGAACTCTTGGTAGGTTTGCACAATGAAGAGCTCGCCTTTAAATGAAAAACACCTGCAGTTGAAGGCCAAGATGGCTGATTTTGGTGGCTGGATGATGCCTATTGAGTATCCAGGTGCGGGGGTCCTGGCTGAGCACACAGCGGTCCGCGAGCGGGTCGGACTCTTTGATGTATCCCACCTAGGCAAAGCCTCTGTAATTGGCGAAGGCGCTCTTGCCTTTCTCAATCATTGCCTGACTAATGATCTCAACAAAATAGAAGATGGTTCGGCTCAATACACCTTGTTATGTGCCCCCGATGGTGGAGTAGTCGATGATCTGATTGCATATCGAAACTCAGCTAGTGATTTTTTCCTAGTTCCTAACGCATCTAATACAAGTGATGTCGTCAAAGTTTTACAGGAACAAGCACCCGCTGGCATCGAAGTTAAGAATCTACATAATGATTTTGCAGTTTTAGCGATTCAGGGCCCACTTGCACCGCAAGTGCTTTCTGAACTTGGGATTAACATCGACATTGATTACATGGCATTTACACATGTGAATATCTCTGGTGCCGATGTAATTGTGTGCCGAACTGGATACACCGGAGAACTTGGCTATGAGCTATTGCCTAAGGTTGATGATGCATCACGCGTGTGGGATGCAATTACTGCGGTGATCTCTCCAATGGGCGGTTTAGCGTGCGGATTGGGCGCACGTGACACCTTAAGAACTGAAATGGGCTACCCACTGCATGGACATGAACTGAGTTTGCAGATTTCTCCGGTAGAGGCCAGTGCTAGCTGGGCGGTAGGTTGGAAAAAAGAGGAGTTCATAGCCTCACAAATTTTGAAGGCTCAAAAAACTTCAGGTGCACCACGCAAGAGCTTTGCAATCAAATCCCTTGATCGTGGGATCCCACGGGCGGGAATGATTGTAAAAAACTCAATGGGCGAAGTTGTCGGGGAGGTTACTAGCGGTACTTTTTCACCAACATTAAAGGTGGGTATCGCTCTTGCGCTCTTGCGCCCAGATGTTGAACTCGGTCAAACTCTTGTTATCGATGTGCGCGGACGTGACTCTCAGTGTGAGGTTGTAAAACTTCCCTTTGTTACTTCACATGTTCGTTAAAGGCTATTGGGGCTAAGAAAGCCGCCCTTGTACGTGTTCGTCGCAGCGCTGACAAAACCGCCGAACCAGTAAATGCGATAAGCACCGAAGTAAAAATCGCGCGAGGAATATCCCATGCCATTGCAGTTGCAAAGTGGAAGGTGATGAAGCGCTCTAAATTAGTTACTAAATCCCCATTAGGTATATATGAAAGCTGAGTCGTTGAGCCCAGAGCCCATGGCCAGAATTGAAGATCCATTAAAAGGCCAAACAAACCAGAAGCAAAAACCGAAAAGAGAATCAGCATTCCAATCTCTTTAACACCTCTGAATTTTTTCGGTAAAGCTCCTGCGAGCAATCCAATCCAAGCTGCAGCAAAGATTTGGTAGCCAAGCCAAGGCCCAATTCCACCGGTCAGCAGCGCTGATGCAAACATCGAAATCATTCCAAGTAGAAAACCAAATGATGATCCAAATACTCGCGCCGATAAAATCAAGATAAACCACATAGGTTCAATACCAACTGCTCCAGCACCTAATGGGCGCAAGGCGGCAATCAACGCCGATAGAACACCTAAGAGCGCTACAGATTTTGCATCGAGCTGCTGATTAGATATCTGAAGCACCACCACAACAAAAGAGACCGCTACAGCAATCCAGAAGAACAATTGTGTTTGTGGAAGATTTTCACCCTTGTAAAAGAAGGGCCACACAAATCCTGCAGCACTAAAGATGGATGCCACAAGTAACACCCAACCTGTTTTTCTTGAAAATGAAACCACATCTGCTGTTGTATTCACTGCATTCCTTCAATCGCTGCCATCACATCTTTCACGCGCAGCCATGGCTGAGGCGACATGACTTTGGCAACTTGTGGAGCAAAGGCAGGGGATGACAGCAGAACATCCAAAGTCGATCCATCGGCAACGATGTCACCATCTGCAATGAAAATAACTCTGGTTGCAAGCTCTGCCACTAGCTCAACATCATGGGTTGCAAGTAAAACCGCCTTTCCAAAAGCGGTGGCAAAATTAATCAGAATCCGCGTTAACTCATTTTTTGCTTCGTAATCAAGGCCTCGAGTGGGCTCATCCAAGATCAAGATTGATGGGTTTGATGAAAGCACAACGCTGAGCGCTAACCCAAGTCTTTGCCCTTCTGACAGATCTCGGGGATGGGTTGTCGGAGATATTCCAGGAACTAATTGTTGCAACAAGGTAAAGGTAGTTCCGGGCGTTATCTCATTGTCCTTATCAGCATGTTGGCATTCAATCTCAACAGATTGTCCGTATAGAAGATCACTTGGCTCTTGCGGAATAAAGCCAATCTTCTCTCTACGTTTTTTTCCGTGAAGCTCAAATGGGTTAACTCCCAATAAGTTCACACTTCCAGATTCAGGATGATCAACACCGGCAATTGCCTTGAGAAGGGAGCTTTTGCCTGCGCCGTTTCGTCCCATGATCGCAACGATTTCGCCTGCTCTTATTTGAGAAGTTAAGGCGTTAAGAGCGGTCTTGGATCCATAAGTAACTGTTAATTTCTCGAAGGAGATCACATTTTCGGCAGAATGCACTTCTTCAACTTTGTTATTTGCAATCAAACCTTCTCTTAAATCTGTGGTCATACGACGCATTTCGCGCACCGTTGTTCCGATCTCCTTCAGCCCCAACGCTCTTGCAAGGTGGACGATGGGAGGAGCGATAGGAGATTGCATCAAGATCTCTTCTGGAGTACCCACATGTGCAACACCATCTCCGCTGATATGAACAATGCGATCGGCAAACTGAATAACACGCTCTAATTTGTGTTCGGCGATGACAACAGTCAGACCTAAGTCATGTACCAACCGATGAAGGATAGATAGAACCTCTTCAGCGGCAATGGGATCTAATGCGCTAGTGGGTTCATCTAAAACTAAAACTTTGGGATGAGTGACCAGGGCTGCACCAATTGCAACTCTTTGTTGTTCGCCGCCACTTAGTGTGGCTAGGGCGCGATCGCGCAATGGTGCAAGGCTCAGTAGATCTAATACCTCTTCAACCCTCTTGCGCATTACATCATTAGCTAAGTTCAGTGTCTCCAATCCAAATGCAAGCTCTTCCTCAACGGTATCTGCAACAAAACCATTTGCTGGGTTTTGTCCAACGATTCCGATCAGATGCGCCATTCCACCTGGCTTTGTCATTTGGGTAGAGACGCCATCGACGCTCACATCTCCGGCAAGGATTCCACCAGTGTGGTGAGGTACCAATCCATTGATTAGCCGCAGCAAAGAGGATTTACCAGATCCTGTGGATCCGATAACAAGTACCAACTCACCTTCGGCGATGGTCAGATTTAAATCTTCCAGAACAGTTGTTGTCGAGTTAGGGTAAATAAGAGAAACATGTGAAAACTTAATCATGAGATCACAACCAATCCCAAAGCCGAGATAACAACCAAAGAATCCTTCAATCGCCAGGAAATTGGGCGGTAGCGCGAACGTTTCTTGCTGACTCCATAACCGCGACTATCCATAGCAGCAGCTAAATCAAGTGATCTGGCAAGTGACTCTTCCAATAATGGAATTGCGACTCGTTTCCAAGAGGTTAAGCCACGGGTGTTTTGTCCTCTTAGTCGTTGTGCCAGTCTAATTC
>JACCDZ011196558.1_pt1 | contig 14854 bp, 11 predicted proteins | sample 7449551 | NCBI WGS metagenome assembly JACCDZ01 (sample SAMN15323452, study PRJNA562643) | freshwater metagenome | isolation source: river surface water | place: USA:Blue River Watershed | collected 2017-08-18 | reverse complement strand
GGTGACTTTTCTTCCAACGCCTCAAAAGCTGGCTTCGCATATTTACCTGGTTTTCCACCAATGTGCGTAATCAATACATCCACGTCTTCGCACCGAAACCGATTAAACTCGGGCAATTCCATCCGAATTTGATGGTCGTCGATATTTCCATAAACACCCCGAAAGGGTTTAAACGCTCGGAGTTTTTCGATGACTTCCAACGATCCAACGTCACCCGCATGCCATATTTCATCTACTTCGCTGAAATACTCATAAATTTTGGGATCAACAAAACCATGTGTGTCTGACAATAAACCAATTTTCGTCATGTGCTTTTATCCATTTCTGCTTCAAAAATACGTGTAAAATAGAGAACAACAGTCAAACTTTTCGTTGGAAGGAGGTATTCTTGTGTGAAAAAACTTACATTTGCTTGGATAGAAAAGCACATGGATAAACAACGGTTGGATAACTGGCTAAACAGCAGGAAAAAGCGCAAAAATTCGATGCGTCCTGAACTATTATTTGACGGAATTCGATCTGGAAACATTGCTTCGCTCGCTGCTGGCATTACCTTACTCGAAAGTTCGACTCCCGAAGATCACCTTGTTGCCAAATCCTTGTTGTCGCTCTGCTTGCCCTTTTCAGGTAAATCCATTCGCATCGGTATTACCGGCGTTCCGGGAGTTGGAAAAAGTACGTTTATCGAATCATTTGGTTTGCACCTCACAGCACAGGGAAAAAAACTCGCGGTGTTGGCGATTGATCCAAGCAGTGGAAAAAGTGGCGGCAGTATTTTGGGGGATAAAACAAGAATGAATGACTTGTCGATGGATCCAAACGCGTTTATTCGTCCCTCTCCTGCTGGAACTTCGCTCGGTGGCGTTGCTCGAAAAACACGTGAAAGTATTCTATTGTGTGAAGCGGCCGGTTTCGACGTGATTCTGATCGAAACCGTTGGTGTTGGACAATCGGAAACAGCTGTTCATTCGATGGTTGATTTCTTTTTGCTGTTGATGCTTGCTGGTGCCGGCGATGAATTGCAAGGAATTAAACGCGGAATTATGGAAATGGCAGACGCCCTTGTGATCACGAAAGCTGACGGCGAAAACGTCCGAAAAGCAAATGCGGCACGGCAGGAGTATCAAAATGCGTTGCATCTTTTTCCATCCAATCCAAACGGTTGGAATCCGAAAGTATTGACTTGTAGTGCCATTCAAAATCAAAGTATTGAAACGGTCAGTCAACTGATTGATCAATTCGTGTCGCACACAAAATCCAACCACTCCTTTGAATTCAGACGCCACGAACAAGACAAATACTGGATGCACGAATCGTTGAAAGAATTGATACTAAACGAATTCTTTGCCAACGAAACCAACCAACGGGCGATCGAAGCATTTGAAAAACAAGTCGTAAATGGAGAAATTTCTTCGTTTGCTGCTGCAGATATTTTATACAAGCAATTTAAAAACACAATCCGTGGAGAACATTGAATTTAAAATTACGGGCGAATACATCGAGTTGATTCAACTGCTGAAAGCAACTGGACTCGCTTCAACGGGCGGACATGCAAAAATGATTGTAGACGAAGAAATGGTTTACCGCAATGACGAAATCGAAACGCGGAAACGTGCCAAAATTCTTCCGGGAGAAACCATCGTTGTGGGAGATGTTAGCATTCAACTGACGTAATCATTCGAAGCGGATTAACGCTTCTTTTTGCTTTGCTTTTGTCCACGTGTTTTCGGTTTTCCGTACTTCGCATGCATTTTTTCTTTCAAGCGAATTTTGTTGTTCACCTTCTTGTTCTTGTCTTTCTTCTCGTGAAAAGCAGCTCCAACATTATCGCGCTTCGGCAATTTGATTTGCACATTTGGCATCACCACTTTCGGAATTTCATCGTCGGTCAATTCCGTTGAAATTTCGAGTCCTTCTGGAAGATCTAGCAGCGTGATCGTTCGGTTCATCAATTTTTCAATTTCCTCTTGAAACTTGATTTCGTGCGGACTAATCAACGTGATCGAAATACCTTCTTTGTCGTAACGACCCGTTCGCCCGATTCGGTGGATGTAATTTTCAGCAACGTCTGGCGTGTCAAAATTGATGACGTGCGTCACCTCTGAAATGTCTAAACCACGGGAAATGATATCGGTTGCGATCAGAATTCGGTATTCACCCGATTGAAACGATTTGACGGTATTAAATCGGTTGTTTTGTGCTTTATTGGAATGAATCACCCCTACTTCACCCGGAAAATTGGGTTCAACTTGTTCAAATAAACGATCGGCAAACTTTTTACTTTCCACAAAAATAAGTACCTTATTCATGTCTACTCCCGTTTCCAAGAGGGTGTGAACTAAATTGATTTTGGTATTGAAATTGGGAACGTGGTACCCAAACTGTGCGATGTTTTCCAACGGTGTACCCGTAGGCGCAGCTTCGATTTTCACTGGTGAAATGAAGTATTCTTCAATCAAAGTTTCCACTTCATCCGTAATCGTCGCCGAAAATAATAAACTCTGTTTTTTGGTAGGTAAAATGTCTAAAATGGTCGTCAACTGTCGGCGAAAACCAAGATTCAATGTTTCATCTACCTCATCGATGATTAGCTTTTTGATGTTTTTGAGTGCTAAATCGCCTTTCAATGCCAAATCCATCAATCTCCCTGGCGTCGCCACGAGTACATCTAAGCCTTCAGCAATTTGAATCGACTGTGTTTTGATATTTGCACCACCATATACACCAACGGTTACAACATTCATGTATTTGGTCAATTTCTCGACCTCTTCCACGACCTGCGCTACCAATTCACGCGTTGGAACAATAATTAAAATTTGCGGAAAGCGTTCTTTCGAAAAGTTCCATTGACGCAAAGTAGGCAACAAATACGCCAAGGTCTTACCCGTACCTGTTTGCGCGATGCCCAACACGTCTTTTCCTGACATCATCACCGAAAATCCTTTCTCTTGAATGGTCGTTGGGGTCGTATATCCCAAGTCATTCAGGGCGTTTAATAAAGGTTTTGTTAGATTTAAATCCTGAAAAGTCATGCTTGTATTTACTTAAATTGAGTGCAAAGGTACGCTTATTAGTCGGTTCATAAAAATTCAAGTCCAACTTATCCGTTAAAATCGTCTAAGTGCGCGGAAATAAATAAATGATTGGCGAAGCACACAAATCCGTTTCTGACGTTGCTACTCTTTTCTTTTCTGAAAGAATGATTCAAACTGAAATGCGATTGCGTCAATTCCTTTTCTCAGAACATCGGTGTAGAGCAGCACAAATCCAACCACAATAAAAATCCAAATAACAAGTAAATTGGCATACAATGTTCCGATCTCTATTCCCAGTATTTTCTTGTACGGTGAATAAAACGGCGCTTCGAAAAAACCGTCTTTCGCGTGGGTCAGGTAGATTGGACTGTCGACACAAACCAATTCTCCCTTGTATTTCACAACTTTGATGATTTCGTTTTTGTCGGTCACCAACTCGTTCAAACTCGCATTGAAATAATCTTCCTCCAAAGCATTCATTTGTGTCAGTCCAATGCGCAACTTCACGCGCTCCAGCTCTTTAGATTTTCGATCGTGAATCGCTGTATATTCGTGTTTCAATTCATCTAAAAACGTATGCCAATACACTTGAAAATCCGAACGCTGCCTTTCCGTTTTAGGTAACTCAAAATGACAGGAAGGACACGCTAAATCTTCCCACAAATTCATTTCTTTGCGGAGCTCCGTTTTGAGCAACGATGCACTTTTCTGCTTGGATTCAACTGAAGCGTTTGAATTAAACAAGTGATCGACTTCATCTTTCATTGCTGGAATCCAATAATCCAACTTCCAAGCACTAGAGACACGGTCTTTTTCAATTTCATAAATTTTTGAGGTATACACATTGTCTTTCGCTTGCGTCACAGCCAAGGCTTCGTACGCCCATTTCGAAAGCATCAAATCCCCAATCCACGGCACTTCCGTTGGATGTGCAAACATCGGATTTAACTTGGTGTATTTTACAATCACACCGCTGAACAACAATTGCGGGATCACCAAAATCGGGATGCTGATGTAAATCACTTTAACGCTATTCAACGTAGAAGAAATAATCAATCCAACGACGTTAGAACAACAAGCCGCGGAAAAAAGAACAATCCAATATTCCAAAAATAAACCTTTGATTTCCAATACGGAGTTTCCGATCCATACAAACAATAGCGTTTGAAGAGCAGAGATGATAAACATCACTTGCAATTTCGAAAACAAATAACTGAAACGCGATAAGTTTAGAAAAGCTTCGCGTTTCAAATTGACGCGGTCTTTGATGATCTCTTCGGCAGCCAATGTCAATCCCATAAAAATGGCAACGATCACCGATACAAAAATGAATTGTGGTATGTTTTCATTTTCTGCGTAGCTGTAGGACCCGTCTTTTCCGTTGAAAAATTTGACAAAAAACGACAAGGTAAAAGCCAACAGCGGCGCTTCCAATAAATTGATCAATAAGTATTGTGTATTTGCCAATTTACTTTTGACATCCCGATTGAAAAAGATCGAAAACTGCTTGAGTCGCGATGGTTTTGAAGAACTAACCGCTGGATTTGGCAATTCCTTTTCGACCGTTTTTGGTTCTTTTCGTTCACTACTTTCGAGGTATCGTTGATGCCATTCGATTGGCGAAATTTTGCGCTGCTTCGTTGAATTTCCGTATTCATCCAAGACTTTTGCATCAACGATGTTTAAAATTTGTTCTGGATTTACATTTCCACACGTTTCGCATTCACTTTCGTAGGCATTGGCATGTTCGATACACGTTTTGAAGTACACCACTGAATCGATCGGATTGCCCACAAAAATCGGGTATCCACTTTCGTCCAACACCAGCAATTGATCAAACATTTTAAAAATGGTTGACGAGGGCTGATGAATCACAACAAACACCAATTTTCCTTTGAAAGTCAATTCCTTCAGCATATCCATGATCGTTTCCGAATCACGCGAAGACAAACCAGAAGTTGGTTCGTCGACAAACAAAACACTCGGCTCGCGAATCAATTCCAACGCAATATTCAACCGCTTTCGTTGTCCACCAGAAATGGATTTATCTAGCACCGAACCAACTTTCAAATCCTTCGCATCAAGCAAACCGATTGTTGACAGTAATTCTGTGATTTTAGTTTCGATCGCTGCGTTTGTTAAATCCTTGTAACACAATTGTGTGTTGTAATACAAATTTTCATACACCGTCAACTCTTCGATCAGCAAATCGTCTTGATTGATGTTTCCTATCACGCCTTCCATCGCTTTGCGGTTGCGGTGGATATCAATATTGTTGATGGTGACATTTCCCGCGTTGGGAACAAGACTGCCGTTTAAAACACTTAAAAGCGTTGATTTTCCGCCGCCAGAAGCGCCCATCACACCAATCAACTGTCCGGATGATACCGTTAAATTTACATTGTGCAACGCTTGCTTGCCCGATGGAAAAAAATAGTTGACATCCTTCGCGTTGAAAACAAGCTTCGTTGTTTGATTGTTGGACAAAAACCGAGAAATTACATCCGTAAAATACAAGGCTTTGGTTTTATTCGTTCGGAGCGCTGATCCTTGATTGAAAATGTGATTTCGATCCGAAGCGGTCAACTGCCCATTGACGTTCAACTCGTCATTTCCAAAATAACGAAACACAATCAGGTTGGCACTCGGTGTGTACAAAAAGCGAATTTTACGATCGAGATTCTCGAGTTGCAAGGTGTGTGCCGATTGCAGTGTCGCAGGCGTCGATTTCACATACAAAAAAACGGCCTTGTCCAGTTCCTCAAACTCGTCAGCCAACACTTGTTGACGCAAATTTTCAAACTCCTCTGCGCTCAAATTAAATGATTCAGCGACTGTAAAAACAAATTCATTTTCCCGTTCCGTAATTTCACCATCCGCATGAATAAATTCTAAAATTCGCAAAACGGTGATGATTTTCTGGCGGTGGGATAGCTCTTGATTGATTTGGTGACAAATGCGCAATACTTTTACTGAATTAACAGCATTCCGCTTTTCTATTCCGTCTTTCTTTTTGATTTTTCCGTACAGCGAATGCAAGTACGCGTCAAACATTTCGAGGTATTGATCCACCAACGAAGCATTCAACTCCGACCGGAGAAAAAGTGCGATCGCGTTTCGTCCATCCGAACTACGAATCGCAACACCATCATTCTCATCAATCGAATCCACTTTTGCAATTATCGCAAAAAGCTGCATCAAGGCCCGTAATATTTTTTCGCTCATCCCTTTTAAATACCGTTGCTTTAAAACTCAATCTCACCGCTTAATGCTTGTAAAGCTTGATATTTCGCGATGAATATACGAAAAAAGTCGGTCCGAAGCTGACTTGTTGGTAAATTGAATGGCTTCTTTTGTCTGCTATTTCCTGACAGTTAAAAACTGGGAATGCGTATTTCCTTGCGCTGAACTTTTTAAGTCGAAGTGTGTTTTAGAAAGCAGGTACGCCATTTTAACCCCGCAAAATACCGTTTTCATGCGAACAACGAAAAACAAACAGATCAGCAAAAACAACCTGCCCCAAAAAACGTGTCGTGTTTGTGGACTTGATTTCACGTGGCGAAAAAAATGGGAAAAGGTGTGGGACGAGGTTCAGTATTGCAGCGATAAATGCCGAATCGAAAAAAAAAGAAACCCCAAAATCAGTCTGTAGTGTTCGCGTGTTAGTCGCACCGTTTTCATTCTCAATTCTCAAATTCTATGAAGTCTGTTTTTATCGTATTCCCCCATCACTTGTTCAAAGACATTCAACTACTCCAACAGTACGACGAAGTTTGGCTGATCGAAGAGCATTTATTTTTCAGACATTATAACTTCCACAAACAAAAATTGGTGCTTCATCGTGCGAGTATGCGAGCCTATGCGTCGTACTTGTCCGCCCACTCGATCCCGATGCGCTACATCGAATCTACCGTTGCTGCGCACGACGTTCGAAACTGCATCGAGCAACTAGCAAGTCTGTCGGTATCCGAAATCGCGTTTTACGATGTGTGCGACGACTGGCTGGATAGACGTATTCAGATCACGGCCGCGAAGTTCGGGATTTCGACCAAGCGATTTCCTTCGCCGCTCTTTCTCAATACGGAAGAAGAATTGACCGACTATTTTGCTGAAAAAAAATCCTATTTTCATGCCGATTTCTACATGCAACAGCGCAAAAAACGGGGGATTTTAGTGGATGAACAACGTAAACCAATGGGTGGAAAATGGAGCTTCGATGCAGAAAATCGAAAAAAATATCCCGCAAAAAAAACATCACCGGTGGTCGAATTTCCGACGGAATCAGAATTTTACGTGGAGGCAACGCACTATGTAGAGACCCATTTTGGATCCAATTTAGGTCGGTTCAACTCATCATTCATTTATCCGACAACACATGCCGAAAGCGAGCGTTGGTTGGATCAATTTTTAGCACATCGCTTCGAAGAATTTGGCGATTACGAAGATGCAATTGTAGAAAACGCCTCCATTTTGCACCACAGTGTTTTGACACCCCTGCTGAATATTGGCCTGTTAACACCGCAGCAAATCATTGATACCACGCTCCAATTTGCCAAAAACAACGAAGTTTCCATGAACAGTTTGGAAGGGTTTATTCGGCAAATTATCGGCTGGCGAGAATTTATTCGGGGAGTGTATGTTTTCCGAGGAAAAGCGCAACGAACAAGCAACTACTGGAAATTCGATCGACCGATTCCCGCATCGTTTTACGACGGAACAACAGGCATTGACCCGATCGATGCAACGATCCAGAAAATCCTAGACACGGGTTACTGTCACCACATCGAGCGGTTGATGGTGGTTGGTAATTTCATGTTGTTGTGTGGATTTAATCCCAACCAAGTGTACGTTTGGTTTATGGAATTATTCGTTGATTCCTACGACTGGGTCATGGTGCCAAATGTGTACGGGATGAGTCAATTTGCCGATGGTGGAATTCTTGCAACCAAACCCTACATCAGTGGAAGCAACTACATTTTGAAGATGAGCAACTTCAAAAAAGGAGAATGGTGCACAACGTGGGATGCGCTTTTCTGGCAATTTATGCATGAGAAGAGAACATTTTTCACATCCAATCCCCGACTTGGAATGTTGTTGCGAACGTACGATGCGATGCCAGCTGAAAAACGTGAACGATTGCAAGAAACGGCCCAGACTTTTTTGCGCAAGCTCGATCTACAAACCCATTGAAAAATTATTTTTTCTCTTTGAACGTAAAGTATTTTTGACTCAAATAGCTGTAGAAAACAACGATAAAAATGGTGAAGATCTTGGAAATTGTGGGGAAAAGTCCACAAAATTCAACGAAGAACTTCATCAACACGTAGTTTAAAAAGAAATTGGTCATGACCAACAGCGAGTAGCGAAAGAGTTGGACTCTGCCCGTCAAGCTTGAACTTGTCCACACGATGTATTTCGACATCAGAAAACCCGTCGGAAACGTGACTACAAACGCCAACAACAACGCAGCGTTGTAAGGTTTGATCACAACAAATCCTAAGTCTAAGATACTTTTGTCGAAGACATAATGGAAGCTGATAAAAAACAAGAAAAGATCCAACAACACATTGGCCCCACCACATACCGCATACCGAAATGTTTGCAAGGGCATTACGCGTCGCATCACGGGGTAAAAGAAATCAATAAACGCTAAGATCTTGTCTCTCATACGCTTTAACCCTTGAATTAAGCTAATTTACCGATGGCAAACATCGCTGGAATTTTACCAAAATCGTATGCATTTTCTCTCCAATCGACAATACGCATGGATTTGATTCGCTCGTCATAGCAAGTAAGATTGGAAGCGATACACAAATACGTTTCATCCATCAGTTCATTCAACAAATCTTCCAAAATATGCATGTTTCTGAACGGTGTATCCATAAATAAATGGGTCATACCCGTCTTTCGTGCTGAAATTTCAAATTCTTTCAACTTGCGAATACGTTCCTTTCGCTCGCGTGGCAAGTAGCCGTGGAACGCGAATTCTTGTCCGTTGAAGCCGCTTCCGATCAGGGTTAATAAAATCGATGAAGGACCAACCAACGGAGCAACGTGAATGTGCTGTTGATGGGCCAATGCTACTAAATTCCCTCCCGGATCCGCAATTCCAGGACATCCAGCTTCCGAAAGAATAGCGAGGTCATTTCCTTCGCGCACGGTTTTCAAAAACTGATTCAATTCTTCGTGCGGTGTTTTTTTATTCAAAATATAAAACGTCGATTCGTCGATCGGAAACTCGCGATCCAATTTACGCAAATACCTGCGAGCGGACTTCAAATCTTCCACGGCAAAAAAGCGCAAATTCTTCGCAATTGCAATTACATCTGCAGGAATGACATGAGAAGTTCCCTCGCTTCCTAATGTTGTTGGTAATAAATAAACTTTTCCAGTTGCCATCTTAATGCGCGTTATTTTTAATGTTGTTTATTAGTTTATCAGTTGCTTCGTCTAACAATGCATACACATGGTCAAAACCAGCTTGTCCGCCAAAATACGGATCTGGAACTTCCTGATCCGTGTTGGGATTCAATTCATTCAAAATCAATTTTACTTTTTGACGATCTTGCTCCGAAGAAGCGAGCGCCATCACATTTCGCAAATTGCTTTTGTCCATGACATAGATCAAATCAAAATTTTGAAAATCAGCTTTCACAAATTGACGTGCTCTCAAAAACGAGATGTCAGTACCGTACGAGTTGGCCGTCGCTACCATGCGTGCATCCGGTGCTTCACCACGATGATGATTCGAAGTACCCGCTGAATCAACTTCAACATCGAGTTGGTTTTCAGCAACTTTACGTCTCAAAAGTCCATCAGCAAGTGGCGATCGGCAAATGTTGCCCAGACATACCATCAAAATTTTCATGGATGCAAAGGTAAGGATATAATTTTATCCCGTGTGCATTTGATGTGTTTCCAATCAATTCGGACAAGAACGTTTGCTTAAAAACGAAAACGTACATCCATCTACTCAATCGTACGGTTGATTTGTTCTTTGTCGATTTTGATTGTTGCAATTCGTTTATAACCACCCATGATGGTCGCTTGCACGAGTAAAATCAACTCCCCCGACGCCGAGGTTGCTGCATCTGCCACCGTAAATGGAATGTTCTGTCCGACGTACTTTTTACCTTTTAGTTCGCCTGTCTTGGAATCGTAAAACTGAATCAACACTTGATTACTTTGTGTGGAAGTGATGCACGCCACCAATTTCTTGCTGTCTAAATTCAAACTTTTGATCAATACCGGTTTGGATGCGTCAATTTCAGGCACTCCGTTTGCGCCAATCGATTCGCCCATTGCGATTGCGGTTGGATCAATGAACGTCAGCGGATTAAAATACAAACTACTGTACGAATAGCGTGCGAGGGCATAATTCGAATTTCCGAGCGGCAAGATCGCATTCATTCCGCCATTGTAGTTAGATCCGTTGTAAACTCCCGTAAAATCTAAATTCTCATCCATGAAAATCAATGAAAAGCTGTACTTGTAGAATCCACTCATCACAACATGGTCCGCTTCGGGCGTTTCACTGATAAAAAAAGGCATTCGCTTTCCAGCAAACGTGATGTGATCAACCAAGCGTTCTTCAACATTGTCGAGGACATCTACTTTTCCAGAGAGTAGCGTGTCTGTGAGTGTTTCATTCAATTTGTAAATCTCCGTTTGGTAACTCGAACGGTTGTAATTTTGAAGAAAAATCGATTGTTCAGATGCAAAAACAGCGGTCGGATAAAGCACGTATGGAAAATCCGTTACTTCAGTCGCATTCTTGGCGTTGATGTTGATTTGCATCACTTTGGCAAACAAGCCCACTTGATCCATGCACACAAAATAATAATTTCCACCCCGAATGATGATGTTTGGAACGGCATTTACATAGGTGTCGGGCAAATTGTATTTCCATTCAAAATCGCCAAGTTTATCAATTTTCATCAATTGAATTTTCCATCCATCAAACGCACTCAAAATAAGGTAACCTTGATCCGGCGTTTTTCGAATCGACAGTGGATTGTAGATCGTATTTCCGCCTTGTTCGTTGTACACTTTTACAAACGCATCTTCGGGCTTCACTTCTTTTTTGCAGGCTGCAAACACCGATAACAGTGTGATCATCAACACGAAGATCGAGCCGCTTTTAACTATTGATTTTTGATTCATGCATGCCATAATTAATACCTCTTTTTTCGTAAAATATTCAGCGTAAGTGCTCTCGTAATCGGCACTTTTGCAGTCAATTGCAAATTCAACGTGGGAAGCATAAATTGATCAAAAACATCCAAATACTGCATCGTAAATCCGGAGTAATCTGCAAAGCGTGTTTCATCGTCGATGATTTTCAAGAACCGAAAATTGACATTTGTTTCGATTCCGAAGGCTGCATATTTCGTGAAATAAGTCAGGCCGAAGCCCGCAACCACCCCAATATTGAAACGGTTCATGTGCTCTTTGATTCCGGCTTCATTGGTCACAAAAAGTTGACTTTTGGTTTCCGCTTGATCGATCGTGTTGTCGTAACGAATTACTTTACTTCCTTGGTGCCGAAAATCTGCTTGTGCCCCAAATTTTACATACGGTGAAAATTGGTTCAACGTAAAATCCCAACGAATCAAAACGGGTAAGGTGATGTATGAAAATTTTTGTCTGTGATGCAATTCACGCTTGAACCCCGAATTTTCGGTGGAATCAGACCAAGCAAAACTCGAAAAATAATTCATGCCGTTGGTTTGATACCCCGGCTGCACGGTTAAGGAAAGATGGTGCGAAAACGAATACATCCAATGCACCGCAAATTGCGAACCGCTGTTTCTGAATAAATTGTCGTACTTTTTATCGCTTACAAATCCTCCTTTATCAGTTGGCTCAAGTACATGAAACTTTCCAGTCACGGTTGGCAAGCTGAAATTTATCCCACCGGAGATCCCCAGGAACATTTGTTTTTTTCGATAGACGCCATATTTTTGTGCTGTAGACGAAAATCCAATCATCAGGCAAAAAAGGAGTGTGAAGTGGGCTTTTTGTATCATTTGTTGAGAACTACTTTTTGGGTTAGTAAGGTAGAATAATTGTACACAAGGGAGAAAATATACGTTCCATTTTGGTAACGCGACAAATCAAAATCCAATGCGTATTGACCAGCGCCTTGCTCTTTTGAAAGCAGGGTTGCCAGTTTTCGACCGGTCACATCTTTAATCTCCAGCTGAACCATTCCTGCTTGATGCAAATAATAGGATAGCGTCGTCGACTGTGCAGTCGGATTTGGGTAGCATTTCAACCATAAATTTTCTTTAAACAACTCGGATGTGCTCAGTGATTTACATTGAATGTAATCCACACGGTTGTCGATAAAATTCTCAAACTTCACTTCCTGAATCGCTGCTTCAGGCGCTTGAAACCAATCTTTCACAACCGAACTAAATACTTGTCGGTAATCGTGTTGCATGGGAATATTTCCATTTTGCAAATTCTGCAAGTTTGGGTTTTCGCCGTAAACACCTGGATTCAAGCATGTGCCGTAAATCAACATCGGTGCTGCATTTCCATGGTCGGTGCCATAGCTCGCATTGGAAGCAACCCGACGACCAAATTCCGAAAACGTCATTGTCAATACGCGGTCGGCAACACCCAAATTTTTTAAATCGTCGTAAAACGCTTTGACAGCCGAAGAAATATGGTACATCAATGCGGCATGTGAGCCCATCGATGGATTGTTGTTCAGTACTTGATTGGCGTGGGTGTCAAATCCTCCAATACGACACATGAAGATCTTCGTTCCGATTCCTCCGCTGATCAAGCGCGATACAATTTTTAATTGCGGAGCTAACGGATTATGCAATGCTTCACCAGGAGCGATAAACGGATACAAATCGGGGTAGACTGTTGCCGAATTCGATCCCGCATTGAAAACGTCTTTCAACCGCTCTGCATAGTTATTGGATTGTTTCTCAATCTGTAACATGTATTCGATTTCTTTTCCCGCGTGAGAATCGGGGACATTGAGCGGTGGATCAACGCCCACACTGTTTATCAAATCGTAAAAAGCGTTTGGATTTTGAATCGATAAGCCCGCAGGAATTCCCTCCGAGCGATGAAATGCCAACGAAACTCCTGTACCGATCTCAATCGCAAGCGGATCGGGATGAATTGAATTTGGATAATTCTCGGGATAATTTGGATAGCTGTGCTCCAAATAACGTCCCATCCATCCGGAACTGAAATATTCATCGTAATCACCGCCCATGTACCACACGTCGCGACTTCGAAAATGGGATCCATTCATGTTTTCATACGATACGTTTTGAATAATCGCCATGTTTCCCTCGTCGTACATTGCTTTTGATCCAACCATGTCGGGATGTAAACCAACTTGTTTGTTGTCGGGCAAGGTACTATCCAAGGTAATGTATTTTCGCTGACCGCTCGAAGGAATCGCAATGTTGGGTCGGTGGTTATAGTAATCTCCATATTGGTCAATTGGCACTACCATATTCAATCCATCGTTTCCACCGTGCAACTGAATGAGTACCAAAATACGATCATTCAAACTGCTCTTCGCTATCGTGTGCAACAAGCCATTGCCTTCCATTGTGTGCAACGGTATTCCATTTAATTTGAGCATCAATCCGGAGCCCGCAAGGGAAGATAAACGCATAAAATCTCTTCTATTCATAGTCATAGCACACGGTTTAATAGAGTTGGTATTCGGGTGATTGCATCATGGCAACGAGCAACGATTCGAGTTGCGGACGTACGTTGATGTCGTTGTTGGTGGATTCAAAAGTGGTCCATTCGGTCGTCCAATTCGCAGCTGAAAGTTGGTCCAACAACACAGCATCTCTGAAATAATTGAATCGTTCCGAGTCGAGTTGCACTGGAAACAACCACAACACTAAATCTGCAACCAAGTCCGTTGGATCCGCGGGATTGGTGCACTTCGATTTTACAAAATCAACAACATCCAGTTTGAGCAATACATTTCCATCTTGATCGGTAAAACCCGTCACAAGATACTCTGCAAATTTATATCGATTGGCCAAGTAGTTGGACGAAATCCAATACCGCTGAAAATCTGGAAATTGAAAGTATGGATCGTATCCTGCGACATCGTATGGTTCAAAAAATTCCAACCCTTGCAAACTGAGTTGACTTCTCAATTGATCAAAAAGTGCATAGTGTAATTGAAGCGATGTTTCTTTGGAAGGAATCTCCAACTCAAACAACCGCAATGTTCCAACAACGAGATCAGCTGGTGATTTGATGATTGCCCCGATGTTGTTGTCACTTGTGGGAGTGGAATCCATGTCGTAAAAATGTTCACTTTGGAACAACACTTCCAACACCGACATCACGTTGTAATCATTCACACGAAGCACGTCCGCCAGAGGAAGTATTACGTCTGCTTCAATTTCCGGCGTAATATCGAAATACACAAATTCACGGTAAATTCTCCGACACAAGTGGATTGCTGTGTGCGGCGAATTGAAAACCATGGTGATAAAATCATCCAATTCGGTATAAACAGACACTACACTCGAATCGCTTCCAATGACTTCTGTTGGAGTAATTTGTGTACCGGCAAACGCACTCGAAAATGTTTTTACGGTGCTGTTGTGCTGCGAAGAAACTGTTCCATTTCCCGATTTTACTTTCCCTGTGGGGAGATTCGTAACCGAATCGATGGTTTGGAACGTCGGATCGATTCCCCAACCTGTGAATACTTTGGTGGCAGCTTGTACATCTTGCTCTGTGAAATTGGTGTAATCCCCCAAACTCAATTCGGGACCCTTCCCTACCGAGAAAAGTTCTAGAAACTCGCG